>JADMIO010001079.1_pt1 | contig 70937 bp, 73 predicted proteins | sample 8958161 | NCBI WGS metagenome assembly JADMIO01 (sample SAMN16585339, study PRJNA669376) | soil metagenome | isolation source: Crop rotation soil | place: USA: Cullars Rotation, Alabama | collected 2011 | reverse complement strand
GCCGCGACTTCAAGTCACGTGAATTCCAAGCTTCGGATCCCACTGTGCTGGAAAGAGCTCGGCCGCCGGGCGGGCGGGGTCGAGCCGGAACTCTTCGACCGTGAGCTTCTCCGCGTAGGTCGGCTCACCCGACTGCGGCTCCGGAGTCGCGCTCGCGATCTTCGGCAGATGGTCGACGAGCAGCTGGGTGCCAACCTCCACCAGTCGAGCCCGCAGCGCGCCCGCGGTGTCGTTGGGCTCGATCGGAACCTCGCGCGTCGCGAACACGGGACCGGTGTCGAGGCCGGCTTCGAGCTGCATGAGACCGACACCCGTGACGTCGTCGCCGGCAAGGATCGCCCGCTCGACCGGCGCCGCACCGCGCCAACGGGGCAGCAACGAGAAATGCAGATTGACGAATCCGAGCGGCAACGCTTCGAGCAGCGCGACCGGGAGCAGCTGGCCGAACGCGACGACCACGCCCAGCTCCGCGCCGGAGTCGCGCACCTCGTCGACGATCTCGCGCGCCTTGGCCGGCGTGCGCACTAGGAGCCCGAGCTCCTCGGCGGCGCGGCGCACGGGCGAAGGGTCGGTGCCGGCACCTCGCGAGCGGCGGCGATCGGGTTGGGTGACGACCATCGCGACGTCGTGACCCGCTTCCGTGAGCGCGCGCAGGGGTGGGACCGAGTCTTCGGGAGTTCCGAGATAGACGATGCGCACGGCGACCGCAGTCAGCCCGATGTCACAGGGCGTGTTGCCGTCCGCCCGGAGTCTTCACGCGCATGCCCTGCTCGCGCAGCTCACGCATCGCCTCTTTGCGGTGGACGCGGTCGAGGCGATCGAGCATCAACACGCCGTCGAGGTGGTCGATCTCGTGCAGGAACACGCGGCCGAGCAGCTCGTCGCCCTGGATGACGATCTCCTTGCCGTCGAGATCGAGGCCCTGCACGGTGATCACCTTGGGCCGCACGATCTCGAACGCGAGGCCGGGCAACGAGAGGCAGCCCTCTTCGTATGTCCATTCACCGGTCTGCTCGACGACCTCGGGGTTGAGCATCACGTGCGGGCCGGTGTCGTCGTTCACGTCGTAGACGAAGAAGCGCTGCTGCACACCGACCTGCGGTGCGGCGAGGCCGACACCCGGAGCGTCGTACATGGTCTCGTACATCGCGCCGACGAGCTTGGCGAGCGAACCGTCGACTTCTTCCACCGGCGCGGCCGGACGCTTGAGAACGGGGTCGCCGAAGAGTCGAATGGTGTGAGTCGCCACCGGGTCACTGTAGTGAATCGCAGGTGGTGTTCCGTCTCACTGGGGTGCGGGCGGTTACACCCTTGGCGGATCGACGGCAGTGCGTATGCGCCCGATCGCCCGGCCCGCGGCATGGCCGACCGCGAGCGCGTCGGCGAGCACGTCGGCGTTCGGCGCGACGACGAGCGCGCGACCGTCGGTCGGGCCGTGCACCTGGACGGTGTCGTCGTCCCGGCCACCTTCGCCCGTGCTGAAGGCGCGGAGCGCGTCGGCGGCCGCGCCCACCGCCGCGTCGTCGCCGGTCAGCTCGGCCAGTTCGCCGAACGGCGGGAAGCCGAGCGCTTGGCGCCGTTCGAGCTCGGCCTCGGCGACGAGCGCGGGCCGGCCCGTTACGAGCGCGCGCACAACCTCGTGATCGGGTTGGCGCGTCTGCACCACGAGGCGGGTCTCGGCGCGGGGCCGGCCGACGAGGAGCTGCGCGCCGCGGGTCGCGAGCCAGTGCGCCTGCGCGGCCGCGCGGTAACGCGGCGCGAGGAGCTCCTGGTCGAAATCGAGCAGCGCGACGACCGCCGGGCGGCGGCGCCGGATCTCGGGCCGGTGCAGCACCGCTTCGGTGCCGATCACGATGTCGGCGTCACCGACTTCCGCGGTGTCGGCATCGACGTCGAGCACGCGCAGGCGCGGGAACAGCGCCGCCAGCTCCTCGGCCACGCGGGTCACGCCCGCCCGCAACACGCGCAGGCGCGTCGCGCCGCACTCGTCACACAGCATGGGCCGCTCGGCGGAACGGTCCCACCGCAACAACGCGTGACAGGAGTCGCACGCGAGCACGCGCAGCCGGCCCCGGCGATTGAGGACGCATACCACCGGACCGCCCGCGTCCCGCAGTGTGTCGGCCAGCGTCTCGTTCAGCAGCCCCGCGCCCGGTGGCTCCTCCCGCCGGTCGACGACGAGCGCCCGCGGCCAACCGCGCGCCTCGACGTCTTCCGGTTGCGCATCGAGCGCCGCACCCGGAGTCGCGAGCGCCTCGACGGTCGGCGCCGGCGACACGACCGTCCACGGCGCGCCCGCGCGCGCGGCGCGCTCGTGAAGCACGTCGCGGGCGTGCCACGTGGGTGAGCGCTCCTCTTGGAGGGCTTCGTCGGCGTCGTCGACCACGATTGCCGCCGCGAGATCGGGCACCGGCGCCAACGCCGCGACTCGCCCGCCGACGACGACGCAACTCCCCTGGGCGGCGCGCCGCCACGCCACCGTCCGTTGCGCGTCGGTGTTGTCGGAGTGCATGAACGCGACCTCACGACCCGCGCTCCGTAGGAACTGGGCCAGCGACCGCCCCCGCGACGCGTCGGCCACCGCCACGATCGTCGACCCGTTCTCCGCGCACATCGACGCGACCAGCTCTCGCCGGTCCAACAACGGCGCCCGCCGCACGACCACCGAGCGAACCTGCGTCGCAAAGGCACGTGTGCCGGTGCTTTGCGACGCAGGTTCGCTCTTGGGGTCGGGGGCGACGCGGTTCGGGGGGCTGGCGGAGCGGAGGACGGCGACGCGGGGGCCGCTCCAGCGCCAGGCGACCCAGTCGGCGAGGTCGACGACCGCGGCCGGTGGGCCTTGCGACGCGACGGCGAGTATCTCGAGCAACCGCGCTTCGTCGGTATCGGCAGTTACGTGATCAGCGACGACCCAGCCGCGCACGCGGCGGCCGTGCAACGGGACGCGCACGATCGCACCCACGCGCACGAGCGGGGCGAGCGCGTCGGGGACGAGATAGTCGAAGACGCGCTCGACGGCGGTGACGTCAGGCGCGACTCGACAGACGCGGGGCACGCGCCCCCCAATGGTCGTATGGCCGACCGTCGTATGGAGCGCCTACGCGCCTGCGGCGCGCCGCAGCTCGGCGGCGTACGGCTCGGTGTTCTCCCACGTGAAGCCCTCACCGTCGGTGCGACCGAAGTGGCCGTACGCGGCGGTGCGCCGGAAGATCGGCCGGCGCAGATCGAGCCGGTCCATGATCGCGGCCGGGCGCATGTCGAACACCTCGCGCACCATCGCCTCGATCTTGTGGGGGTCGATCTCCGAGGTCCCGAACGTGTCGACCATGATCGACATCGGGTGCGCGACACCGATCGCGTACGCGACCTGCGCTTCGCACCGCTTGGCGAGGCCCGCGGCAACGACCGACTTGGCGATCTGGCGCACGGCGTAGGCGGCCGAGCGGTCGACCTTCGTCGGATCCTTGCCCGAGAACGCACCGCCACCGTGACGGGCCATGCCGCCGTAGGTGTCGACGATGATCTTGCGGCCGGTGAGCCCGGTGTCGGCGTGCGGGCCGCCAAGCTCGAACAGGCCGGTCGGGTTCACGAAGATGTTGAAGTCGTCGTTCGCGAACTGCGCGGGCAACGAGGGCTTGATGACGTGCTCGATCAGCGCGGGCTTGATGTCGCCCTCGATGCTCACGCCCGGACCGTGCTGGGTCGAGATGAGCACGGTGTCGAGGCGGACCGGAACACCGTCTTCGTACTCGACGGAAACCTGGGTCTTGCCGTCGGGCCGCAGGAAGTCGACAACGCCTTCCTTGCGCACCTGCGCCAGCCGCTCGGCCATGCGGTGCGCGAGCCAGATCGGCATCGGCATGAGCGCGTCGGTCTCGTCGCACGCGTACCCGAACATCATGCCCTGGTCACCGGCGCCGACCTCGTCGTACGCGTCGGTGTTGCCCGACCGCTGCTCCAACGCCTTGTCGACACCCATCGCGATGTCGGGCGACTGCTCGTCGACGGAGATGATCACGCCGCACGTCTTGCCGTCGATGCCGAACGCGGCGTCGGTGTAACCGATGCTGTTGATCGTGTCGCGGGCGATGCGGGCGACGTCGAGGTGGGCCTTGGTGCTGATCTCCCCCGCGACCACACACAAGCCGGTCGTCACGAGCGTCTCGCACGCCACCCGGCCGTAGGGATCCTCGGCCAGCACCCCGTCGAGGACGCTGTCGCTGATGGCGTCGGCCATCTTGTCCGGGTGGCCCTCGGTGACCGACTCGGACGTGAACGTGTGCCTGCTCAACGAACTCCCCCTCTTCGCGTACGAATGCGAGATGTTAGGCGGACGGACCGCCGCGAGCCCCAAGCGTGTTCTCTATGCGCTCGACGAGCCAGTCGGCGAGGGCATCCTTGGACAGGAGGGGCAGCTCCTCGACCGAGCCGTTCGCGTCGAGGACGACGGCGCGGTTCGTGTCGACCTCGAAGCCCGAGTCGGCGGCGCTGACGTCGTTGGCGACCATGAGGTCGACCCGCTTGGCCGCGAGCTTCGACGCCGCGTTCTCGCGCACGCGTTCGGTCTCGGCCGCGAACCCGACGATCACCTGGTCGGCCCGCTTGCGCGCACCGAGCTCGGCGAGGATGTCGACGGTCGGCTCGAGCAACAGCTCGGGCACACCGTCACCCTTCTTCAACTTCTCGGGCGCGGCGGCCTTGGGCCGGAAGTCGGCAACCGCCGCCGCCATCACCACAACATCGGACTCGCCCGCGTTCGCGAGCACGGCGTCTCGCATCTGCTCCGCGGTCTCCACGTCGACGACCGTGATGCCGGCGGGCACGGCCCGGGCCGACGTGGTCACGAGCACGACCTGCGCGCCCCGGCGGCGAGCCGCGGCTGCGATCGCGTGACCCATCTTTCCCGACGACCGGTTGCCGACGAAGCGGACCGGGTCGATGGGCTCACGGGTTCCGCCCGCGGTCACCAACACCCGGCGGCCCGCGAGTGGACCCGTCGGCAGGTCGAGCAGCGCCAGCGCGCGCTCGACGATCCGCTCGGGATCGGCGAGGCGGCCGAGACCGACGTCGCCGCCGGCGAGGCGGCCGGCTTCGGGAGCGAGCACGTGAACACCGCGGCCCGCGAGCGTCGCGAGGTTCTCCTGTACCGCCGGGTGCTCCCACATCTCGGTGTGCATCGCGGGGCACAACAGCACCGGCGCACGCGTCGCGAGGAGCGTGGCGGTCAGAAGATCGTCAGAGATACCGGCCGTGTATTTGCCGATCAGCTTGGCCGTCGCCGGCACGATCACCACGAGGTCGGCGGTCTGGCCGAGACGGGTGTGCGGGATCGGATCCGTGTTGCCCGGCTCGGAGCCCGTAAAGAGCGACGTGAGCGCGGGCTCCGACGCGAGGGCGGAGAACGTCAGCGCGCCGACGAAGCGCTGCGCATCCTCGGTGAGCACCGGTGCGACGTGCACACCGGCGTCGACGAGACGCCGGCAGACTTCGATCGCCTTGTACGCCGCGATGCCGCCGGAAACGCCGAGGACGACGCGCGGCTGGAGCGCGCGGTCGGACGTCTGGCGGTCGGGCACGGCCGGCGCCGGCTCAGGCCGGAGTGTCGCCCGGGTCGACGGTCTCGAGCTCGGCGGCGGCAGCTTCTTCGCCCGCCTCGTCCTCGTCGAGCTCGATGCGCTCGAACAGGATCTTGCCGGCCGCGACCTCTTCCATCGCGATCGACAGCGGCTTGCGTGACACCGACGTCACCTGGGGCGGAACGATCCGGCCCAGACCCTCACCGAGCTGGTTGTAGTAGTCGTTGATCTCCCGGGCCCGCATCGACGACAGCGTCACCAGCGTGAACTTCGAGTCGACCTTCGCCATCAGCTGCTCGATCCTCGGGTCCATCAGCGACGCGCGACGTTCGGCCATCAATACTCCTGGGAGAGAGAAACGCTGGAACAGAAACTCGGGGCGCGGACCCGGCTTCCCCGCTAGCGGGAGCCGTTCCGGCGCGCCTCAACGATAGCAGCGAGCTCGGCGGTGGCCCGACCGACGTCGTCGTTCACGATGACGGCGTCGAATTGCTCGGCCGCGATCGCCTCCTCCGCCGCGGCCCGGGCCAGGCGGCGCTCGACCGCCTCGGGATCGTCGGCGCCGCGCTCCTCGATCCGGCGCCGCTGCTCCTGCGCCGACGGGGCCCGGATGAACACGAGCAGGGCGTCGGGGAGCACGGCGCGCGTCGCCAGCGCCCCGTGGACGTCGAGCTCGAGCAGCACGTCATGGCCTGCGGCCAGCGCGTCGACCACGAACTGGCGGGGTGTCCCCTTGAGGTCGCCGTAGACCTCGAACGACTCCAGGAACCCGCCCTCGTCGCGGAGGCGCTCGAACGCGTCCCTGCTGACGAAGTGGTAGTCGACGCCGTCGACCTCGCCCGGGCGGGGCGGCCGGCTCGTCCAGGAGACGGACCACTGCAGATCCGGGTCCAGCTCCCGCAGCCGGCGCCCGATGGTGCCCTTCCCGGCCCCCGAGGTTCCCGCGAGGACGACGAGGACGCCCTTACTCACCGGATCCCACCACGTCGGCCCACCACGTAGGTACGAGCGGGGCTACGGACGCGTCAGCGACCGTTGGAGTCTTCCGAGCGGCGCGCCTCGGCCAGGATGTCCCGCCGGTAGTCGAGATCGTCGACGACCCGCAGCAACCGCTCACGCTGCTTGTCGCCGACGCCGCCCAGCCGGCGACCGTCGGAGATGTCGAGACCCGACAGCAGACGCTTGGCATTGACCTTGCCCACACCCGGGAGCGACTCGAGCACGCTGACGACCTTCAGCTTGGCGAGCATGTTGCCGCTCTCGTCACCGCGATCGGTTGCCTCGAACAGCTCGCCGAGACTCAGCGATCCGATCTTCAACTTTTCTTTCACCTCGGCGCGCTGGCGGCGCGCGGCGCCGGCCTTCTCGAGTGCGCGCTGACGTTGCTCCGGTGTGAGCGAGGGCGGGTTCGCCATGGGCTCCTCCAAGATCAACCGAATGACGGCGAGACGATCAGGGGTGCGTTCAACTCCGCATGAACGTCACTCATCTGATCGCCGCCACCCGGGACGGCGACGAGCCAGCATACCGATCCCGCTCCGCGCTGCAACTGGGCGACGGCTTGCATACCGCGGCCGCTCGCGCTAAACGCGACTGCTGGTCTATACGCGTGAGCTCGCGAGCGCGTCGCCGATGGAGTCGTGGATCTGACGCGCGACTGCGCGTCGATCGTTCGCTGCGCTCACAGCTCGTCCCACGACGAGCACGTCGCCCCCCGCGAGTGCAACCTCGACCGGCGTGCCGACCCGTGCTTGATCATGTCGATCACCATCGTCGAGTCGGATGCCGGGAACGACGGTGACGAAGTCGGGACGCACCGCGTGCACGCGCGTGATCTCTTGCACCGAGCAAACGACACCACCGCATCCCGCTTCGATCGCGTACCCGAGCCGCGCGTCGAATGCCGATGTGTCGGTGTCACTGGTGAGCACCGTGACCCCGAGCGGTACGGGCGCGTCGCGGTTCGCGTCGCGCGCACCTTCGAGCAGTCCTTCGACGCCCGCGCGCAACATCGCGACACCGCCGGCCGCGTGGAAGTTCAAGTACGAAACACCGAGACCACCGAGCACACGCGCGGCGCGTCCGACGGTCGTCGGGATGTCGTGCAGCTTGAGGTCGCAGAAGACGCGCAGCCCCATCCCGTCGAGCCGGCGAATCGCTTCCGGGCCGGCGGCGGAGTAGAGCTCGAGGCCGACCTTCGCCACGCCGAACCAGGGCGAGACGTCGTCGGCCAGGCGCACGGCGTCGTCGAGATCCGGCACGTCGAGAACGATGGCGAGCCGGTCGCGCACGTCTGGACTTACTGTCATTTCAGGCCTCCGATCAGGTCGCGGACGCGCGTCACGCCGTTGGCGGCGCACCACTCGGTCATCTCTCGGGCGATCCGGAGCGGAGCCCGCGGATCGGCGAAGGTCGCGGTGCCGACGCCGACCGCGGTCGCGCCCGCGAGCATCATCTCGATCGCGTCCTCGCCGTGCCCGACTCCCCCGGTGCCGATGATCGGGACACCCGGGTGCGCGCGCGACACGTCCCACACCGCGCGCAGCGCGACGGGTTTGATCGGCGCGCCGGTGAGACCTCCGCCGCCCGCGCCCAGACGCGTCTCGCGCCGGCGCGCGTCGATGAGCAGACCCATCACCGAGTTCACCAATGTGAGGCCGGTCGCGCCCGCCTCGATCGCGGCGTCGGCGATCACGACGATGTCGGTCACGTTCGGTGACAACTTCGCGAATGTCGGCGCCGCGCCACCGAGCACTTCGACGACCGCGAGTATCGCGCCGTGCGTCGCGGTCTCCGAATGCGCGAACACGTCGCCGCGCGCTTCCACGTTCGGGCACGACAGATTGATCTCGACCGCGGCCAACCGGTGCGCGACTGCTTTGAGCGGCGCCGCGGCCGCGGCGAACTCCTCGACGGTCCGACCCCAGACCGACGCGATGACGCGCGCGCCGCGAGCTTCGAGCGCGGGAAGGTCGTGTTCGATCCACGCGTCGACACCGGGTCCCGGCAATCCGACCGAGTTCAACATTCCACCCGCGGGCGCTTCCGCGACGCGCAGCGGCGGATTCCCGCTCCACGCGAACGCGGCAACCGACTTGATGGTTACTGCGCCGATCTCGCGCGGATCGCACATCTGCGCGACCTCGTCGCCGTGACCGAACGTTCCCGACGCGGCGACGATCGGATTCGGGAGCGCAACCGGTCCGAGGTCGACGTGCATGTCGACGACTCGTTTCCCGGCGCGCTTTCGTTTCATACTTCGAGTCTCAGTTGACCGTCGCGGTGGTACTCCTGCAACGACCGCACTTCGGGCTCGCTGCGGAGCTCCTCGGCGATGCCGGCCGCGGCAGCTACCGCGGCGGCCACCGTGGTGACGCACGCGACGCCATGGACGATTGCCGCCCGTCGGATGTGCATCCCGTCGGCCCGGGGCCCCCGCCCCCGGGGCGTGTTCACGACCAGATCGACCTTGCCCGAAGAGATGAGATCGACGGCGTCGACCCCCACCTGCTCCCCGACCTTGGCGACGACGGTGTCGACGGCGATGCCCTGCTTCTCCAGCATGTCGGCGGTCCCGGCCGTCGCGGCGATGGCGAAGCCGAGCTCGGTGAAGCGCCGGGCGGCGACGAGGCCTTGGTCCTTGTCGCGGTCGGCGAGCGAGAGGAACACCGTGCCGTGGCTGGGCAACGTGTTGCCGGCACCGGCCTGGCTCTTGGCGAACGCCATGCCGAACGTGCGGTCGATGCCCATGACCTCGCCGGTCGACCGCATCTCCGGGCCGAGCACCGTGTCGACCTCGGGGAACCGGTTGAACGGGAGCACCGCCTCCTTCACGGAGACGTGCCCACCCTCGGCGGGCGGGTGCAGCAGTCCCTCGGCGCGGAGCTCAGCGAAGCTGGCGCCGACCATCGCTCGCGCCGCGACTTTGGCCAGCGGCACGCCGGTCGCTTTGCTGACGAACGGCACCGTGCGACTCGCACGCGGGTTCGCCTCGATCACGTAGACGATGCCGTCCTTCACGGCGTACTGCACGTTCAACAGCCCGACGACCTCGAGCGCGTTCGCGAGTGCGCGCGTGTGCCGTTCGATCGTCTGCAACACCGCGCCGGAAAGCGTCGGCGGCGGGATCGCGCACGCCGAGTCGCCCGAGTGCACACCCGCCTGTTCGATGTGCTCGAGCACGCCGCCGATCACGACCTCGCCGGTCCTGTCGCGCAGCGCGTCGACATCGACTTCGACCGCGTCTTCGAGGAAGCGGTCGATCAGCGCCGGACGCTCCGCCGACAGGCCGCCCTCACGTCCGAGCGAACCGGTGAGCGCGAGCTCACCCATTGCCCGGCGCAGGTCGGTGTCGTCGTAGACGATCTCCATCGCGCGCCCGCCGAGCACGTACGAGGGTCGGACCAACACCGGATAGCCGACGCGCGTCGCGACGGCGACCGCTTCGTCGACGGTGTGCGCGATCGCACCTTCGGGTTGCGGGATCTCGAGCTCGTCGCACAAGGCGTTGAACCGCTCGCGGTCTTCGGCCGCGTCGATGGAGTCGGGGCTCGTTCCGAGAATGGTGACGCCGGCGTCTTCGAGCGTGCGCGCCAACTTGAGTGGCGTCTGGCCGCCGAGACTGACGACGACACCCGCCAACTCGCCGCCGCCGGCCTTCGCCGCGTCTTGCAGTGCATGGCAGACGTTCAACACGTCTTCTTCGGTGAGCGGCTCGAAGAAGAGCCGATCGCTGGTGTCGTAGTCGGTGGAGACCGTCTCCGGGTTGCAGTTGTGCATGACCGTCTCGTAACCCGCATCGCGGAGTGCGAACGCGGCGTGCACGCAGCAGTAGTCGAACTCGACGCCCTGGCCGATGCGATTGGGCCCGCTACCGAGGATCATGACGGCCGGACGCGTGAGCGGCGCGACTTCGTCTTCGTCCTCGTAGGTGCCGTAGTGATAGGGCGTGTGCGCGTCGAACTCGGCCGCGCATGTGTCGACCGTCTTGTAGGTGACCCGCACGTTCTCGGCCAAGCGGGCGGCGCGGACCGCCGGTGCGTCGACGCCCCAGAGGAAGCCGAGCTGGCCGTCGGAGAAGCCGTGTTGCTTGGCGTTGCGCCAATCGGCTCGCGTCATCGCACCGAGGCCGAGCTCGGCGAGCCGATCGCGTTCCTCGACGATCTGGAGGATCTGGTCGCAGAACCACGGGTCGACGCCCGTCGCCTCGTGCACGCGCTCGACCGACACGAATCGCCGGAGCGCAGCTTCGATCTGGAAGATGCGCTCGGGAGTCGGCACCGCGGCCGCGGCCACGAGCTCGTCGTCGCTGATGTCGTCGAGCTCGTGCTCGGATGGATCGCAGTTGAGCCCGAAGCGACCGGTCTCGAGCGATCGCAGGGCCTTCTGGAGCGACTCGACGAACGTGCGCCCGATCGCCATCACCTCGCCGACCGACTGCATCTGGGTCCCGAGCACGGGCGACGAGCCGGGCAGCTTCTCGAACGCCCACCGCGGGATCTTGGTCACGACGTAGTCGATGGTCGGCTCGAACGACGCCGGCGTCTCGCGCGTGATGTCGTTGCGAACCTCGTCGAGGCGGTAGCCGACCGCGAGCTTGGCTGCGATCTTGGCGATCGGGAACCCTGTCGCCTTGCTGGCCAGCGCGCTCGAGCGCGAGACACGCGGGTTCATCTCGATGATGACCTGCTCGCCGGTGCGGGGATCCACCGCGAACTGCACGTTCGATCCGCCGGTCTCGACGCCGATCCGGCGGATGCACGCGAACGCGGCGTCGCGCATGCGCTGGTACTCGACATCGGTGAGCGTCTGCGCGGGCGCGACGGTGATCGACTCGCCGGTGTGGACCCCCATCGCGTCGAGGTTCTCGATGGAGCAGATCACGACGACGTTGTCGGCGTGGTCGCGCATCACTTCGAGCTCGTATTCCTTCCACCCGACGACGCTGCGCTCGATGAGGATCTCGGAGATCGGGCTCGCGGCCAAGCCGCGTTCGGCAATGCGCAACATCTCGCTGTGGTCGTGCGCGATACCGGTACCGCCACCGCCGAGGATGTACGCGGGGCGCACGATCACCGGGTAGCCGACCTCGGCTGCGATCGTGAGCGCTTCCTGGACTTCGTAGGCGACACCCGACGGCGGTACGCGCAGCCCGATCTCGGTCATCGCGGTCTTGAAACGCTGGCGATCCTCTGCGGTGCGGATGGCGTCGATGCTCGCGCCGATCAATTCGACGTGGTACGCGTCGAGCACTCCCGCCTCGTCGAGCTCGATCGCGAGGTTGAGGCCGGTCTGCCCGCCGAGAGTCGGCAAGAGCGCGTCGGGCCGTTCGCGCTCGATGATCCGTTCGAGCGACGGCACGGTGAGCGGCTCGACGTAGGTCGCGTCGGCGAACTCGGGGTCGGTCATGATCGTCGCCGGGTTCGAATTGACGAGCACGACGCGGAAGCCCTCTTCGCGCAGCACACGGCACGCCTGGGTGCCGGAGTAGTCGAACTCGCAGGCCTGGCCGATGACGATCGGTCCACTCCCGATGAGAAGGATCGTCTCGAGGTCTTGACGACGCGGCATGGTCAGCCCGCCCGCATGAGGTCGATGAACTCGCCGAACAGGTAGCGCGCGTCGTGTGGTCCGGGACCGGCTTCGGGGTGGTATTGCACGCTGAACGCGCGCAGGTCGTCGGCGCGCATGCCTTCGAGATCTCCGTCGTTGAGATTGAGGTGGCTGATGCTCGCGCCCTCGGGCAGCGACTCCGCGTCGACGGCGTAGTTGTGGTTCTGGCTGGTGATCTCGACGTGGCCGGTTGCGAGGTTCCGGACGGGATGGTTGCCACCGTGATGGCCGAACGGGAGCTTGAACGTCGACGCGCCGAGCGCGAGCGACATGATCTGGTGACCGAGGCAGATGCCGAACACGGGCAGCTTCCCGAGAATCCCCTTCACGTTGTCGCGTGCGTAGCCAACGGCCTCGGGATCACCGGGACCGTTCGAGAGGAACACACCGTCGGGCTCGCGCGCGAGCACATCCGCGGCCGGCGTCGACGCGGGAACGACCTCGACCTGGCAGCCGGCCTGGACCAGCTGATGGACGATCGAGCGCTTGATCCCGTAGTCGTAGGCGACCACGAACAGGCTCGCGGTGTCGGGCCCGACGGTGTACGCCTCGGGGGTCGTCACCTCGGCGACGAGATCCCTTCCCTCGGTGCCCCCGTCGGACTGCGCGGCCGCGAGAAGCGTGTCGCGGTCGGCAACACCGAACGCGCCCGGCATCGCACCGGCCGACCGGATGTGGCGGGTCAGGCGGCGGGTGTCGATCCCGGTGAGGCCGGCGACGCGGTGGCGCTCGAGGAAGCCCGGGAGGTCTTCGGTCGCGCGCCAGTTCGACGGCCGCCGCGCGAGATCGCGCACGATCACCCCGCGGCAGTGCGGGGCCCGCGCTTCGTCGTCGTCGCCGTTGACGCCGTAGTTCCCGATGTGGGGATACGTGAACGTGATGATCTGGCCCGCGTACGACGGGTCGGTGACGATCTCCTGGTAGCCGACGAGCGCGGTGTTGAACACCACCTCACCCGCGGTGACGCCCGCGTCGGGCCGGTAGCCGACGGCAAGTCCTTCGAACGTCGTGCCGTCGGCGAGCACGAGCAGTGCGGTGTCGAGACCGGGCTTCGTCATGGAGTCGCGCTCATCTCGTTGCCTCGCTGTCGCGAACGGTGGGGGTGCCGTTGAGCACCGTGTGGCGGACCTTGCCGGTGAGCTTCCACTCGTGCCACGGCGAGTTGGTGGAGCGGCTCGCCAACCGATTGGCGTCGACGACCCACTGTGCGGCGGGGTCGATCACGCAGAGATTCGCAGGCCGGCCGGGCGCGATCGGCCCGCCGTGACCGTCATCGACGAGTCCCGAGACGCGTGCGGGGCGCCACGACAGCGCGCCGATCGCGTCGGCCATGGTGATGACGCCGGGTTCGACCAGTGTTGTCAACACGACGGCCAGCGCGGTCTCGACTCCGAGCATTCCCGGTGGGGCGTCCTCGAACGGCGCGGCCTTGGTCTCGGCCGCGTGCGGCGCGTGGTCGGTCGCGATGGCGTCGATCGTGCCGTCGCGTAGTCCGGCGCGCAGCGCGTCGACGTCGGCTTGCTCGCGCAGCGGCGGGTTCATCTTGAACACCGGATCGAACTCGGCGCACGCGGCGTCGGTGAGCACCAGGTGTTGCGGCGTGCACTCCGCGGTTACTCGCACGCCCTCGGCCTTGGCCGCGCGCACCAGCTCGACGGTTTGCGCGCTCGAAACGTGCAACACGTGGTAGCGACCGCCGGTGAGCCGGGCGAGCGCGAGGTCACGGGCCACGATCGACGACTCGGCCTCGGCGGGCCGGCCCGGGATCCCGAGTCGCGCCGACCACGCGCCTTCGTGCATGTGCCCGCCCCGCACGAGCGCGGGATCCTCGGCGTGCTGCGCGAGAACCGCGCCGGCGAGCGCGCGCAGATACTCGAACGCGCCGCGCATGACGCGGCCGTCGGCGACACAATCGCCGTCGTCGGTGAAGACGCGGACGCCGAGGTCGTACAGCTCCCCCATCGGCGCCAGCTCTTCGCCGCGGCGCCCCTTCGTGATGCAGCCGGCGAAGCGGACGTCGCACGCCGCGCCGCGTCCGCGCTCCAGCACCGACTGCATGACCGCCGCGTCGTCGAGCGGCGGTTCGGTGTTGGGCATGCAGATCACCGCGGTGCAGCCGCCGAGCGCGGCGGCGCGGGCACCGGTCTCGATGGTCTCCGCCTCTTCGCGGCCGGGCTCGCGGAAGTGCACCTGGATGTCGACCAGGCCCGGCGCGACCACGCAGCCTTCGGCGTCGAGCACGAGTGCGCCGGCCGACGGGTCGAGCCCGCTGCCGACTTCGGCGATCGATCCGTCGACCACGCGCACGTCGGCGACGCGTTCGCCGCCTTCGTCGAGCACCCGGCCACCTTGCACGACGAGCTCAGACAACGGGACCTCCTGACCCGAGCAGCGCCCACAACACGGCCATGCGCACGGCCACCCCGTTCGCGACCTGCTCGGTCACGAGTGAGCGACTGGAGTCGGCGACTTCGGCTGCGATCTCGACCCCGCGGTTCATCGGGCCGGGATGCATCACCAAGGTGTCGGGCTTGAGCCGCGCCGCGCGCTCCGCAGTGAGGCCCCAGCGCGCGGAGTACTCGCGCAGCGACGGGAAGGCCGCGTCTTCGATGCGTTCTCGTTGGATGCGCAGGAGATAGACCACGTCGACGTCGGGCAGCACGTCGTCGAGGTCGTACGACACCGTGACCGGCCAGCCGTCGAGGCGGTGCGGGATCAACGTGGGCGGGCCCACCAGCGTGACGTCACACCCGAGCGCGCGGAACGCCGTCACGTTGCTGCGCGCGACGCGCGAGTTGGTGATGTCGCCGACGATCGCCACTCGACAACCGTCGAGCGACGGGCCGCGGTGACGGCGCAGCGTGAACGCGTCGAGGAGCGCCTGCGTCGGGTGCTCGTGGCGGCCGTCGCCCGCGTTCACGACGCTCGCACCGGTCCACGACGCGACCCGGTGGGCGGCGCCCGCCGCGGCGTGGCGCACGACGATCGCGTCGACACCCATCGCCTCGATCGTCTGCACGGTGTCGAGCAGGCTCTCGCCCTTCTTCACCGACGAGGTCGACACCGAGAACGTCATGGTGTCGGCGCCGAGGCTCTTGGCCGCGGTCTCGAACGAGAGGCGCGTCCGCGTGGAGTCTTCGTAGAACAGGGAGGCGACGGTCTTGCCGCGCAAGGCCGGCACCTTCGGGATGTCGCGTTGTGTCACCTCGACGAACGACGCGGTGAGGTCGAGCATCGTCTCGATACCCGCGCGCAAGCTGGGTTCGGGCGCGCCCGACGCGTCGAGCGCGGCCAGATCGTCGACTTCGAGCAGATGCTTCATTGCGTCACCACCGGCGGACCCCAGAGCTCGACGACGTCTTCGCCCCCGTCGACCTCGGCCAGACAGACCCGCACGTCTTCGAGCGCGCCGGTGGGCAGGTTCTTGCCCACGAAATCGGCGCGCACCGGCAGCTCGCGGTGGCCGCGGTCGACGAGCACGGCCAGTTGCACTGCCCGGGGGCGGCCGAGCTGGAGCAGGGCGTCGAGCGCGGCGCGCACCGTGCGCCCGGTGAACAAGACGTCGTCGACGAGCACGACGACCTTGGTCGCGATGTCGGGCACTTCGGTCGGCCCGATCGGTGCCACCGCGCGGATGCCGATGTCGTCGCGATAGAAGGTGGCATCGAGGGCACCGACCGGGACCGTGACCTCCTCGAAGGAGTCGATGGCAGCGGCCAGGCGGCCGGCGAGCGCGACGCCCCGGGTATAGAGGCCGACGAGGACCACATCGCCCGCGCCGTGGTTGCGTTCGACGATCTCGTGGGCGATGCGGGTGACGGCCCGCCGGAGGTCGTCGGCGTCGAAGACCCCGGTGCGCAGCACCAAGTCGGAGCCGGAAGTGGGCCCGGACGCGAAACGACCCTCGCCACTCGGGCCAGGGTCATGCTCGTACGACGCGTGCTCGCGCGCGGTCATCAGGCTCTCCTCCGTGGGGACCTCACGGGATCCCCTTCACGGTCCGAGGGAGGATAGCACCGCCTCTGCTTCCTCGCGAGCTGTTGGCGACGTTCCCGCGCGCGAGAACCCCTCGGCATCGAGCGTGTCGCCGACGGAACGGAGCCGATCGTCGGCGAGGTATTCGCTCAACACCCTCGCGTATTCACGCGGCGTCTCCGACGGGGCCCGGGGCCTTCCCGCGCGGCGGCCGATGCGTTCCAACCGGGCCAGGATGCGTGTCGACCAAGGGGCGTGGCGGCGCGCGATCCGGCGCCGGAAGAACGCCACGATCGTGGGCGTGCTCGTCGCCGCGAGCACCACGACCGCCGCGAGCAGGCCGAGCAGCACCGCGTGGCCGCGAGCCCATTGGATCCACGAACCGTGGGTGCTCGCGTCACCCGCGAGCGGAACCGACGCGGTCGGATCGAACGGCTGCCATCCGATCCCGGGGAAGTAGACCTCCGCCCACGCGTGCGCATCGCGTTCCCGCACGACGAACTCGCCGGTGAGCGAGTCACGGGTACCGGGGACGAATCCGGTGGCGAGGCGGGCCGGGATCCCGACGCTGCGCGCCAGCACGACCATGCTGCTCGCGACCTGCTCGCACCACCCCTCTCGCGATCGGAAGAGAAAATCGTCGACGACATCCTCGGTGCCGGTGGGTGCGAGCGGCGCGTCGAGCGAGTACTTCACGTGGTCGGCGAGCCAGCCCTCGAACGCCCGGATCTTGTCGTAGTCGGTTGTTGCCGGCGCCGTGATCTGCAGGGCCAGCGCCCGAACCCGGTTGGTGGCCGGCGGAACCTGCGCGAACTCGTCGAGGACCGCCGCCGGGGCTCGTACCGAGTCGGCGGCGCGCAACGCCGCGGCCGTCGGCAGCGCGCTCCGGCTCGTCACCGTGTAGACCGCGCCTTTCCCGAAGCCCCCGAACGCGACCACCGTGCCGTCGGCGCGGCCACCGAGGCGGTTGGCGGTCTCGACCGTGACCGGGCTGGGCGCGGCGAAGACCAAGTCGGAGAAGTTGGTCCGGATATGGAACGTCTGGCGCATCGACGGGCCGGTGAGCGCACCGTCGTCGTAGGGATCAACCGGGACCGACACCTTTGCCCCGTTGCCGCCGAGGGTCTGCGTGCGCTGATCCGAACGGGTCCACACGCGACCGTCCCACGCGTCGAACGTCTCCCCCCGCCAGAACGCCGCGCGCTGTGAGGCAACCGTGAAAACAACTCGATCCGAGAGCCGCGGCCGTTGGGTCATGTCGAGCTTGTCGGTCGCGCGCAGCGACGCCGGTGAATCCGCGTAGTCGCTGCCGGTGGGCTCCGCGCCCGGCCATACGTCGCGACCCAGACGCGCGCTGAGGAACGGCGTGAGCACGACCGCCGCGACCGCGACGACCACCGCAACCGCGACGGAGACGCGCAACATCTCGGTCAGGCGTGACGGCAATGGCGTGCCGTGCTCGAGCGGTTCGATCTCCTCGGCGGTGGCGCGATCGGCGAGGACGAGCGCGACGACCGACGCCGCCGCCCAGAACACGAGGAAGGTGCTGGTGTCGCGGCCCGAGAACGACGCGTGCCGCACCGCGGCGAGGCCGCCGAGACCGAGCAGGATGATCAGGACGCGCCGGGTCGGCAGCGACGGCAACGCGAGGATGCCGAGCGCGCCCGCGACTGATCCGGCCAGCATCCCGAGGGCGATCGGCATCCCGTTGCGGGTCGCGGCGATCGCACCCACCGAGCCCAACCCAACCGCGGTCGCGGCCGCCACCGGCCGCCACGGAGAGCCCCGCACCCACGGCGTACGCGCCGGCCGCCGCTCGCTCATGGCTGCCGCTCGCTCACGCGTGTACCGCCTCGACCGACCACCCTTCGGGCGGAACGCCGGGTACACCGGGTACCGCGCGCGCCAACCGGCGCCCGAGATCGCGCGCCGTGAGCACGGGCTCCGACACGGGTCCGCCGGCTTCGCACGTACAACACCAAACGGCTCCGCCCGCGGTCAGCGTCGCCCGTCCGATTCCGGCGGCGCGGCTCGCGGCGGCCTCCACGTTCTCCGGCGGGCCCGAGAGGTCGACGACCAATGCGATCCCGACCGCGGGCGGCGGTTCGTGCTCACGCACGACGAGCGATCCGCGCCGCGCGCTGGTGGGCCAGTGCACGAGTCGCGCCGCGTCGCCGGGTACGTACGGTCGAACTGCCCGCACGGTGTCGCCCGCTCCGTACACCGGGCTCGACGGGTTCGACAGCGCGGCATCGTCGGGGCGCGGGTACAAGCGGGGTGCCGCGATCGTCGGGCGGGGCGCGACCGTCAACGGCAGCGGAAGCTCCACGCGCACGAAACGGGAACGCACGAAGACGCCGAGTGGAGCGGAGGAGCGCAGTTCGACCCGGACCGTCTCGAACTCGCCCCGGCGGGCGGCAACCCGCGGGATGATGCCGTCGGCCGGTGACGCGGTGCGCCACCACTCCCCCGGTGGGTCGACGATCCGTACCTCGACCCGCCCTGCCCGCCCGAAGAGGAGCAGGTGCACGTCGTGGCGGGCGCCGACCATCGCGTCGGGCGCGACCCACGCTTCGACTTCGAGCCGGGCCAGCGCCACGATCGGCATGATGATGCCGAGCGCGAAGAGGGTGAACCCGAACACGCCGACGGCGATCACGCTCTGCTCACCCGTGGCCGCTCCCGCGGCGACGCCGTAGGCACCGAGGGTGAACAGCACGATCGACGTGAGCGTGAGCTCGCCCGGCCCGTTCACTTCAGCCCGCTCGCGCGCTCACGGAAGCGGCGAGGCGACGGAGCCGACGATCTCGCCGACCGCGAGCCAACCCGCGCGCACGTCGACACCGTGGGCCATCGTGATCCGGTGCGCGAGCGCGGCCGGGGCGACCGACTTCACGTCGTCGGGAGAGACGAAGTCGCGGCCCATCACCGTCGCGTGAGCTTGGGCTGCGCGCAACAGCCCGAGGCTCGCGCGCGGCGACGCGCCGAGCACGATCGCGGGATGATTGCGCGTCGCGTCGGCGACGTCGAGCACATAGTCACGCACGTTGTGTGCGCAATGGACCTCTCGGACCGCGGCGATCGTTGCCGTCAGCTCGGCGGGGACGGTGACGGGAGCGAGCGCATCGAGCGCGTCGATACCGCCGGTGCCGTCGAGGATCTCGCGTTCCGCGGCGCGGCCCGGGAGGCCGAGCGAGCACACGAGCGCGAACCGGTCGAGCTGGCTCTCCGGCAACGGGAATGTTCCGGCGCTCCCGAACGGGTTCTGCGTCGCGACGAGAAAGAAGGGGTCGGGCAGCGCATGCGTGACGCCGTCGACAGTCACTTGGCGCTCTTCCATCGGCTCGAGCAGCGCGGCCTGGGTGCGCGGCGACGCCCGGTTCACCTCGTCGACGAGGACGACGTTCGTGAAGATGGGCCCGGGGCGGAAATCCCACTCGCCCGTGGCCGGACCGTAGACCGACGTGCCGGTGACGTCGGCCGGGAGCAGATCGGGTGTGCACTGCACCCGCCCGTAGCGACCGCCCAGCGAGGCGGCGAGCGACTTGGCGAGCAGCGTCTTTCCGGTCCCGGGCATGCCCTCCACCAGGAGGTGCCCGCCCGACAACAGGGCGACCAGCGCGAGCCGCACGGTGTCGGGGGCGCCCCGAACCGCGCTCCCGACCGCGTCGAAGAGATCGTTGGCGACCGCACGGGGGTCGCGCGGCGCGGCCGGCATCGGCGAGTTCGGGAGCTGCATCCGGGGCCCAGGGTAGATGACCGGTTCATCGGCCCGATCCGCGGCCACCCGAGGTTCCGAGGGGATTCGAGCCCGGGTTCGGCCGCGGTCAGCCGTCTGCGAAGAGGTCGATGTCGTCGTCGTCGGGCGCGAGGCCGCCCAACAGCGCGGCGACGAGGTGCGTCAGCCAGTCGTAAACGGCGTAGCCCTCGGCGCGCGGATCGGCGGGATCGATCTCCTCGGCATCGGTGTCGGCGGTCACGCCGAGCGCGGTGCCGAAGGCAAGACGCGCGTCGTTCAGCACGCCGAGCCACTGCTCCGCGGTCGCAGCATCGAGCGCGATCTCACAAAGACCCGTATCGGCGGCCGTCTCGCCCCCGACCGGTCGAGTGGCCGAGCCGAGGCCGGCGACGACAACGCCCAGCGCGGCGCGCCGGGTTTCGACCAGATCGCCGTGCACCATCGACTGCCACTCCGATTCGGCGGTCTCCTCGGTGGGGTCGAGATACGCGCGCGGGAACAGGCGCTGCGTGACGACATCGCCGGCCGGCTCGCCCTCGAGCAACCGTTCGAGATCGGCCAACACCCACTCGAGCACCTGCACTTCGCGGTCGTGCAGCCGCAGGAGGATCATCGAATCGCGGCGGGCGACGCGCAGCTCGCTGTCGTCGGGCTCGCCCCGCTTGCGGCGCTTAGTCACGAGATCGGCTCATGGGCTTGCTCACGAATCGTGCTGCATCGTTGCCCAGAGACCGTGGGCGTGCAGGCGGGCGACATCGACCTCGCAGCGTTCGCGAGTCCCGTTGGCGACGACCGCCTTGCCCTCGTTGTGCACCTGCAGCATCAGCTTGCGCGCCTTCGCACGCGGAAAGCCGAACAGCTTCTGGAACACGTGCACGACGTACTCCATCAAGTTGATCGGGTCGTCCCACACGATCACGACCCACGGAACGTCACGCTTGGTGTTGGTGCCGCCGAGCAGCTCCTCGACCGTGTCGGGAACCACGATCTCCTCGGTACCGATCTCGGCGACTGCCGGCCCGGTATGCGCAATCCCGGTGGCCGTCACCACGTCACACCTCGGGGCGGACTTCCGCCGCGATGCGCGAGAGCAAGCCGTTGACGAAGCGACCGGAGTCCTTGGTCGAGTACTGCTTGGCGAGCTCGACCGCCTCGGTGATCGCAACGGCGGTGGGTACGTCGGGCAACCAGCCGAGCTCGAAGGTGCCGAGCCGCAACAGCGCGCGATCAACAACCGGCATGCGTTCGAGCGACCAATGCTCGGAGAATTTGCGGATGACGGCGTCGATCTCCTCGTGGTGCTCGTCGACACCGACGACGAGCATCTGCGCGTACTCGTCGGGCGGGACCGGGAGACCGTCGAGGAGCTCGGGGCCGCGCACGTTCCGCTGCTCGCACTCGTACGCGAGGCCCAAGGCTCGTTCGCGCGCCGCTCGACGCGTCGACACCAGCGTCCTCGCGCGTCGCCTCAGGCTCGCGACAGGTAGTCGCTGGAGCGCGTATCGACCTTTACCCGGTCACCGATGTTCACGAACAGCGGGACCTGCACGATCAGACCCGTTTCGAGCGTCGCCGCCTTGCGCGCGCCCGACACGCGATCGCCCTGCATGCCCGGTTCGGTATCGGTAACCACGAGCTCGACCGCGGCGGGGAGCTCGACACCCACGATCTCGTCCTTGTACATCGGCAACACCGCGGTGTCGCCTTCTTTCAAGAAGTTGATCGCATCCCCGATGCTGTTCGAGGGCACCTGGAGCTGGTCGTAGCTCTCGTTGTCCATGAAGACGTAGTCGGGGCCTTCGCGGTAGAGGAACTGCATCTCGCGCTTGTCGATCGTCGCGAGCGTGACCTTCTCGTCGGCGCGGAACGTGCGGTCGATCACGGCGCCGGTGCGCACGTTCTTGAGCTTGGTGCGCACGAACGCGCCGCCCTTGCCCGGCTTGACGTGCTGGAACTCGACGACGTTGACGAGGCCTTCGGGGAGATCCAAGGCCATGCCGTTCTTCAAGTCGTTCGTCGAGATGCTCACAGCACGAGATCCTTGGGGGTGAGAGTCAGCGGTTCGGAGCCCGTGGCGGTGACGACAACGGTGTCTTCGATGCGCACGCCACCGATGCCGGGAAGATAGACACCCGGCTCGACCGTGACGACGTCGCCGACGAGCAAGGTATCACGGGCGGTCGCGGCGACTCGCGGAGCCTCGTGGATCTCGAGACCGACTCCATGACCCGTCGAGTGCGAGAACGCGTCGGCCCACCCTGCATCCGCGATCACCTCGCGCGACGCGCGGTCGATGTCGGAACACGCGATGTCGGCCGCGACCAGTGCACGTCCGGCGCGCTGACTCGTGAGCACGACCTCGTAGAGATGCCGGGCTTCGGCGCCCGGATCACCCACCGACACCGTGCGGGTCATGTCGGAGCAGTAACCCTCGACGATGCAGCCGAAGTCGCACACGACGAGCTCGTTGCGGCCGATGACGCGATCCGACGGCCGCGCGTGCGGCTTGGCGCCGTTGGGGCCGGCCGCGATGATCGGGTCGAAGCTGTTACCGCTCGCACCGCGCTCGCGCATCGCGAACTCGAGCTCCAGCGCGAACTGCCGCTCGGTGATCCCGGTTTCCAATCGCGGGAGCAAAGCTTGGAACGCGTCGTCCGCGATTGCACACGCGGCGCGCACACGATCGACCTCGCCCGCGTCTTTCACGCGCCGCAGATCTTCGACCAGGGTGCCGGCCGGAACGAGCTCCGCGCCCTCGAAGGTGCCGGCGAAGCCGCGCTGGTCGGCCCACGTGACGCTGTGATCCTCGAGCCCGAGCCGGGTACCCGGTTCGACCAGCTGGGCGAGCGCGGCACCCTGGGCCGCCGCGGTCAAACCGATCTCGATGGGCACCTCGGTGTCGACGCCGGCCGCACCGAGCTGCTCCTTCGACTGCTCCGTGTACCGGCCGTCGGTAACGAAGAGCGCGCGATCGGCGGCGACGAGCAGCATCGCGGCCGAGCCCGTGAACCCGGTGAGGTAGCGCACGTTGGCGAGCTTCGTGACGAGAAGCGCGTCGAGCGACTCGCTCGCAAGCCGTTCGCGGAGCCGGCCGAGCCGGGGCGGGATGTCGAGCGGGGCAAGTTGCGTCACGCGGGTTCCTCTCAGTGGGCGAGCAAGGCGGCCACCGCTTCGACCGCGAGCCGGTAGCCCTCGGCGCGCAGGCCCGTGATGCTGCCGGTCACGACCGGTGCGATCACCGACTGGTGCCGCCATGCGTCGCGAGCAGCCGGGTTCGAGAGATGCACCTCGATCTTGACGCCGTCGAACATCGCCAGCGCGTCGGTGAGCGCGTAGGCGTAGTGCGTGAACGCCCCCGCGTTGCAGATGATCGCCGCGCAGCGGCCGCGCGCGCCGTGAATCGCGTCGATGAGAACGCCCTCGTGGTTCGACTGCACGTGCTCGACCTCGTGGCCGAGCTTGGCCGCGGTCTCACGTGTCAGCGCGACGATCTCGTCGAGCGTGGTCGAGCCGTAGTGCTCGGGCTCGCGCTCGCCCAGCAGATTCAGGTTGGGGCCCGAGAGCAGGAGGATCGTCGCCATCAGACCTCTACTCCTATCGCGGCCAGCGCCTTCGAGACAGCACCCGGGTCGGGATCGTCGACCCGCTCGATCCCGCTCGGTCCGTCGAGCACGAACGTGAGCCCGCCCGCCGACTTCTTGTCTCGTTGCATGATCGCCAGCAGCTCGCCGGCCACCAGTCCCGCCGGGGCCTGCACCGGAAGGCCCAGCGCGCCGACCAACGACTCGGTGCGCACGACCAGCTCGGAAGGCGTGCGCTCGAGCGCGGTTGCGAGGTGCGCGGCGAACACGAGACCGATCGCGACGGCCTCGCCGTGCTGGAGCGAGTGCCCGGTCGCAGTCTCCAGGGCATGACCGAGCGTGTGCCCGTAGTTGAGGACGGCGCGCTTCCCGGTCCGTTCGAGCTCGTCGGCTTCGACACAGCGCGCCTTCAAGGCCGCGCAACGGGCGACGATCTCCGCCAGCGTCGCCGGATCGCGTGCGACCAACGCGTCGACGTGCGCCGACACGAAGTCGTCGCCCATCAACCCGTACTTCGCGATCTCGCCCAGGCCGCAGCGGTAGTCACGGTCGGGAAGTGACGCGAGCACACGCGGGTTCGCGAACACGCCGATGGGTTGGTGAAACGCGCCGACGAGGTTCTTGCCCTCGGGCAGGTTCACGCCGGTCTTGCCGCCGATCGCGCTGTCGACCATCGCCAGCAACGTGGTGGGCACCTGCACGATATCGATGCCCCGGTAGTAGACCGCGGCGGTGAATCCGGCCGTGTCGCCGACGACGCCACCACCCATCGCGACCACCGAGTCGCCGCGCAGCAGTCCGAACCGGGTGAAGTCCCGGGCGAGTCCCTCGACGGCCGCGAGCGACTTGGCGTCTTCGCCCTCCCCCATCGTGAACGTCGCGTGCGCGACTCCCGCCCCGTCGAGCGCGGCGCCGACCGACGCGCCGACATGATCGTCGATCGCCTTCTGCGTCACGACGGCGACCCGGCGCCGGCCGCGCAACAGCTCGCCCAGGCCCGCGTACGACTCCTCCACCACGATGTCGTAGCTGCGGTCGCCGAGCGCGACGTGAACGGTCACGACTTCTCCGCGAACGCGTCGAGCACGGCGGATGCAACGGCCTTCACATCGCGATCATCGGTGTCGACCACTGCATTCGAGGCCGCGGCGTACGCGTCGGCGCGCACTTCCGCGAGTCGCGCGAGTGCGCCGGCGGGATCACCGGCGAGGAGCGGCCGGCGCGCATCGTTCCCGACCCGGGCCGCCAGCACTGCAGTGGGTGCCCGGAGCCACACGACGGTTCCGACCGCGCGCAGCCGGCGACGGTTCTCGGCGTCGACCACGGTGCCCCCGCCACAGGCGATCACCAGCGGCGCCGGCGACGCGCACACGTCGACCACGACCTCGCGTTCCAACGTCCGAAAGCGTTCTTCCCCACCGTCGCGCCAGATGTCTTCGACCGACATCGCGGCGTGCGTCATGATGAGATCGTCGAGATCGACGAACCCGCGATCGAGCTGCTTGGCGCAACGCCGGCCGACCGTGGTCTTGCCCGAACCCATCAGCCCGACGAGCACCAGGTGCCGGGGCTCATTCATTGCTCGCGCAGTGAGGCGCGGTACGCGTCGTGGTTGCGGACGAGCTCGGTCATCGAGTCGCCGCCGAACTTCCGCAGCACCTCCGCCGCGAGCACCAACGCGGTCATCGTCTCGGCAACCACTCCGGCTGCGGGAACCGCGGTTACGTCGGTGCGCTCCTTGAACGACACCGACTCTTCCTTGGTCTCGGTGTCGACCGTCTTCAACACCGGCCGGTTGAGGGTCGCGAGCGGTTTCATCGCGACGCGCGCCACGAGCAGATCACCAGTGGTCATCCCGCCTTCGATCCCGCCCGCGCGAGACGACTCGCGTCGGTACTCGCGCGCGTCGGCGTCCCAGGCGATCGCATCGTGGGCGACACTTCCGCGCCCACCGGCAACGGTGAAGCCCTCGCCGATCTCGACCGCCTTCATGGCCTGGATGCTCATCAAGGCCTGCGCGAGCAGACCGTCGATGCGACGATCCCAGTGCACGTGCGACCCGAGACCGGGCGGGAGACCGAAGCCGAGCACCTCGACCACGCCGCCGAGCGAATCGCCGACCTTGGCCGCTTCCTTGATCTCGCGGATCATCTCCATCTCCGCATCGGGGTCGATGCAACGAACCTCCGAGGCGTCGATCGCGTCGAGATCGTCAGGCCCGGGACGGCGCTCCGGCGACGACTGCGCGGCACCGAGCTGAATCACGTGACTGACGAGCGAGATGCCGAGCGGCCGGAGCAGCGCCTTCGCCAGCGCGCCGGCCGCCACCCGCGCCGCGGTCTCGCGCGCGCTCGCGCGTTCGAGCACATCACGGGCGTCGGTGAAGCCGTACTTCTGCATGCCCGCGAGGTCGGCGTGACCGGGCCGGGGTTGGGTGAGTGGCTGCGCGGTAACGCCCGGCGCCGAAGACATCTCCTCGGTCCATTTGCCGGTCGCCCACTCGCTGTTGCGGATCACGATCGCGACCGGGGAGCCGAGCGTGCGGCCGTGCCGGATCCCGCCGAGCAGCTCGAGCTCGTCCTGCTCGAAGCGCATGCGCGGACCACGGCCGTAGCCGAGTCGCCGGCGCGCGAGCTCGGACGCGATGTCAGAAGCAAGGATCGGAAGGCCCGCGGGCATGCCCTCGACCGTGACCACGAGGGCCGGACCGTGGGACTCGCCCGCCGTCAAGAAGCGCAGCACGGCGTGCTCCGGTCACCGGAAGACTGGGTAGGTGCCGCAATTGTACGGCACGGACCCCGAACCGGCGGGTTCCTAATTGTCGCTGATCGTGCTCGCACCGTCGGTGGGTGCAGGCGTGGCCGTCGCGCCCGTACCTTCGGTACCGGCAGCCGCCGCGGCCGCGTCGGCCGGCGTCTCGAACATGCGGGCCGAGATCGCGACCGCCAACTCCGACGCACCGCTGAAGGGTCCGGTCGAGCCGCCCCCGCCCGCCGCCTGCCCTTCGGCTCCGGTCGTCCCGGCCGCCGTGAACTGGATGTTGTCGATCACGACCAGCCGCTTGAGCGTCGCCATCTTCTCGAGATAGGCCAGCGCGTTCTCGTAGGTGCCCTTCACCTGGATACCGAGGCTGATCGACATGACGCCACCGACATCGGGAGTCGGCGGTCCGTGCGTGACCGACTGCCACTCGAGGTTCGAGGCCACTGCGGTCTCGTTGGCATCACGAATGAAGTTCGCGAGCTCGGGCGAGTCGGGTACCGCGCGCTGGAGCTTCGCGAGGCGAGCCTTGAACGTGGCTTCCTGCGCGGCGTCGGCCTGCGCCTGCGTGAGCTGCGCCTGCAACGGCGCGAGCGCGGCGCGCTCGGTCTCGATCTCCGCTTTCACCTTCGACGCTTCCGAGCGTGACGGCTTGAGCATGAAGTTGTACCAAAGGGCAAGCGTGAGGACGCCGACCAGTGCGCCTACGGCGAGGTTCTTGGTCTTCACTTCTGCTCCTCTACGTAGGAACCAACTCGGTCACTGCCGGCCTTCTCGGTCGGTACGGCGGTCGCGGTGAACGTGATGCCACCCGACGTGTCGCCGGGATCGGTCGCGACAGATTGCGCACTCGACACGTAGATGTCGCCGATCTCGGGGACCTTGCTCATGGCGTCGATCCAGCGCGCCAGCGTCGGGAAGTCCGTCGCCTTGCCGGTGAAGTTGATCGCGCCGGTGATCGTCGGCTCCGGGGCAACCGTGGTCGGTGTCGGGATCGTCGTTTCGGTCGTCTCACCTTCCGCGGCGGGAGTGGTCACCGGAGGTGCCACCGCCTCGACGACCGCGGGCGGGGTTGCCGCCGCGGTGAACGCCGTGAACGAGATGCCGGCCGGAAGGTTGGTCGTGATGCGGTCGACCATGTTCCGCCACGCGACATCGGTCGCGAGCAAGCCCTTGATGTTGTCTTCCAGGCTCGTGATCTGCCGCTTGCGTTCCAGAACCGGCGCCAACTCCGCGAGTTGCGAACGCACCGCCGCCGCCTCTTCTTGCACGGCCGTACGGTCCGACTCGGCTTTCGACACCTGCTGCTTGGCCATGTAGGTGAGCCCGCCGAGCAGCACCACGAACGCGGTGCCCGCGGCGACGACGCCCGGTGACAACTTGATGCGGCGCTTGCTGACAGCCGCGTGCCGGGCCTTGGGCTGCAGGTTGATGACGGTGCCGACGCCGGCGCCGCCGAGCGCGAGGCCGACTGCCGCGGGAAGGTACGGATCGAGACGCGGGAGCTCCTCTTCGGAGAAGCCGATGTCGCCGAGCGCGATGAGCTCGCGCGGGCGGGCCTGCTCCACCGGTACGCCGACGAGTGCCGACAGGCGCTCGCCCAAACCGGGGAGTTGGGCGCCGCCACCGGTCACGACGATGCGGAGCAGCGGCGACGAACCGGGCTGGTTGCGGTAGTAGTCGATGGAGCTGCGCACTTCGTCGAGCAACACCGAGAGCGGACGTTCGATCGACGACCGGGCGCGCGTGACGAGCTCGTCGTGGCCGTCGCCGCCGAGTTGACGCTTCAACGCCTCTGCGGTCTCGGGCGGGAGGTCGAGCTCCGTCGCGATCGCGTCGGTGAGCTCGCGGCCGCCGGTACCGAGCACGCGCACGAAGCGCGGTACGCCGCCTTCGTGCACCGCGATCGCGGTGACGCCGCCACCGAACGACACGATGCCTTCGGCGCCGACCAAGCCGGCTGCGAGATCGTCGCCGGGATCGACTGCTGCGCCGGCACCGACCAAAGCGAGGTCGGGCACTGCGCGTGCGAGCGGGCGAATGAGTGCAAGCGGCACGAGGTCGACCGCGGCGACGCTGAGACCACCGGCCTCCACTGCAGTGACGAGGCGGGCGACCGTTGCCTCTTGCACGGCAGCCAGCAAGACGTTCATGCGCTGCTCGCCGCCCTCGCCCGGCGCGGCCGGGCCGAGGATCGCGAAGTCGAGCACTGCGTCGTCGAGCGGGATCGGAATGAGCTCGGCAGCCTGGAATTGCAGCGCGCTGGCGAGCTCGTCGCGCGACATGAGCGGCATCTCGATCTGACGGACGACCACTCGCGGGCTTGCGAGGCCGAGCCGCACCGAGACCTTCTTGAGGCCGACTTCGGCGCGCAGGCGGCCGACTGCTTCGGTGACCGCGGCGTCGTCGGCGACTTCGCCTTCGCGCATCGTCTCGCGCGCCAGCGCGACTTGTCCGAACATCTCGAGGCGCGGCGGATCTCCCGGCCGAACCTCTGCCACCGTTACCGCATTGGTGCCGATGTCGAGACCGATCAGGCGGCGGGCCATGCGTCGCCTCCTCGCGTGCTTTGCGCCTCGAGGTACCCCTCGAGGTCGCGGGTGCGGACACGGAAATGCTTTCCGACTCGGATCGCGCCCAATGACTCGGAGCGAATGAGGCGATACACGGTCATCGTCGACACCCGCATGGCGTCGGCGACTTCTCGTACCGTGAGGAGGCGGTGCTCCTCTTCCACGGGCTTCACCTTTGGTTGCCGGACGAAAAATTGCTGGACTGACTCACAGGCAACAATCGTCAATACGCGCACCAGCCTGAAGGCTTGATCGAGAGATTCCCTCGGATCGCCGCTCGGATCGCCGCTCGGATCGCCGCTCGGATCGCCGCTCCGATCGACTGTCGGATCGGCGCTGAGGCCGACGCCGGCACCGCTCGCGATCAGCCTCCGATGCCGCGCCACCAATGCACGATCGGCTCCCCGAAGAGCACGAAGATCATCGTGCCCGCCGCGAGATACGGACCGAACGGGATGTGCTGTTTGCGGCCACGACCACCCACCGCGATCAGCACGATGCCGATCACCGCGCCCAGGAAGAAACCGAGGAACAGTCCGCCGAACACGTACATCATGCCGAGCCAACCGAGGAACAGGCCGAGGATGAACGACAAGCGAACGTCGCCGAAGCCCATCCCGCCCGGGGCGACGACGTGCAGCACGAAGAAGAACGTGAACGCACCCGCTGCGCCGAGAAGCGCGCGCCCGAACGGCGTCCAGCTCTGTTCGAGCGCGGCCGCACCCGCGAGCAGGATCACACTCGTGATGCCGACGGGATACACGATCCGGTTCGGGATGATGAAGTGCTCGAGATCGATCGCGGAGATCGCGATCAGTGCCGCGGTCAGCACCAGGAATGCCGGCAGCGCCCACGAGTCGTAGAAGCGCGCGCCGACGGCGGCGAACAGCAGCGCCGTGAGCAGCTCGATGAGTGGATAGCGAACGGAGATCGGTTCGCCGCAGTGCCGGCACCGTCCGCGCAGCACCAACCACGAAACCACCGGGATGTTGTCCCGGTTCGCGATCAGAGCGTCGCAACCGGGACAGTGCGAGCGCGGCGTGACGAGCGACTCCTTGCGGGGAACTCGCCAGATCACGACGTTGAGAAACGATCCGATCACGAGTCCGTAGATGCCGGAGATCACCGCGACCAGAGCTCTCACGACGGGCGAGGCTAGGCGCGTCCACGCGCCACACTCGACATGCCCCGAGCGGAACGAGCCGGTCCACGCGGCGCGGCGCCCCGTTGCGCGCGCGCCGACGTGAACCAGATCCCGCCGCTTCGGATTTGCGTACCCTTGCAGTATCGGCGGTTGCTACCAAGCCGATGTCCAGGCCACGTTGCCTGCCGCCGGCGCGGCACTTGCACTGCAACTTCCAGTCGCCTTGGCGAACTGTGCACCGACACCGCCTGCGCTCTCGTCGTCCGAGATGAAGAAGCAGGTGCCCGACTTGGATCGGCCGGCGAGGACGATGTAGGTCGTGCTCGCCGGATTCACCGACAGCTCATTGGGCCCGGTGGAGGCCGACGCCGACGCGATCCAGAAGAGTCCTGGTTCCGTGGCGGCGAGCGTACTCACCGTTGCGAGGGTGAAGTCCGCGCGATCGCTGAAGACGACCTTCGCCGCAGTCAACCCGTTCTTCAGGCTCGACTGCGCGGCCCGGTCCTGGGCCCGTAGCTTGGCTCCCGCAAACGTCGGAATCATGACGGCGATCAAAATGGCAATGATCATGACGACCACCATCAGCTCGATGAGCGTGAACCCCGCTTCGGGCTCGTCTTTGCGCGTCGCGGCGTGCGTATGGTGCATGCGTCTCCTTTCGTATGCGCGCCGCAGAATCAAAGCGGGCCCGGGATCCTTACCCCGGGCCCGCTCGGATTCGCTGTTATTGCTCAGTTCCGGTTCGACCTACCAGGGGGTGGTCGACCATCCACCGGTGCCCGCAGTGATCGCGGTCGCGGTGGTCGAGCAGGCACCCTTGAGGTAATAGGTCCCTGCAGTAATGCTCGTGCCGTTCGTCGCGATGTCGGCGAGCGAGAACACAGTCCCCGACTTCGACGTCACCGTGATGCACACGACGTTCGAGTCACCGGTGGCAACGTTGCCAACCGTGACGTTCGGACCGCCGGCGACATTCCACTTCAACGCCGGCTCGATGCCCTGCAGCGTCGCCGTCGTTGCCGTGTAGGCCTGGGCGTCGGTGTAATAGGTCTTCTCCGCCGTCAGGGCGTTGCGAATGTCGGACTTCGCCCCCGAGTCCTGCGCACGCTGCCGTGCACCGAGGAACTGGGGAATGGCGATCGCAATCAGAATGGCAATGATCAACACGACCACCATCAACTCGATGAGGGTGAAGCCTTCCTCGCTGTCCCGACGCCGGGAAAGGAAAGAACGAATGGATTGCACTGGGCTGGCCCCTTTCTGGGTTTCCTGGGCGACCGCTCAGTGCGGCCCCCCGCCGTTTGGAAATATCGGCGACCACACCCCGTGACTTGAGTCGCGAGTACTGGCGTGGATGAAGCCAATGTCCAATCGGCACCCAACGCCGCAGGAGAAGGAACCCTGTCGTGGGAAAGGAAAAGCCCGGGACGTCTGTCCCGGGCTCTTTCCAATTCGTACGCGTGATCGGCTTACCAGGCGGTGGTCGACCATCCACCAGTGCCCGCAGTGATCGCGGTCGCGGTGGTCGAGCAGGCACCCTTGAGGTAATAGGTCCCTGCAGTAATGCTCGTGCCGTTCGTCGCGATGTCGGCGAGCGAGAACACAGTCCCCGACTTCGACGTCACCGTGATGCACACGACGTTCGAGTCACCGGTGGCAACGTTGCCAACCGTGACGTTCGGACCGCCGGCGACATTCCACTTCAACGCCGGCTCGATGCCCTGCAGCGTCGCCGTCGTTGCCGTGTAGGCCTGGGCGTCGGTGTAATAGGTCTTCTCCGCCGTCAGGGCGTTGCGAATGTCGGACTTCGCCCCCGAGTCCTGCGCACGCTGCCGTGCACCGAGGAACTGGGGAATGGCGATCGCAATCAGAATGGCAATGATCAACACGACCACCATCAACTCGATGAGGGTGAAGCCTTCCTCGCTGTCCCGACGTTTGGAAACGAAAGAACGAATTGAAAGCACTGTGCAGTCCCCTTTCCGGAGGAAAGACGGGTCCGCAGAGTGGCGAGTTTGCCGTCGCCTTGGTTATCGACCGCGTGAGCGGCTACTTGATGAAGTTGATCATTCGCCTCAGGTCGAGGCGCCCGCCCTACTGGATCAGCTTGATGACGTCGAACATCGGGAGGTAGAGGGCGATGATCATGCCGCCGATCACGAGGCCCATCACGACGATCAAGATGGGCTCGATCAACGACGTGAGGGCGTTGACCGTGGCCTCGACCTCCTGGTCGTAGAAGTCGGCGATCTTGTCGAGCATCTCGTCGAGCGCACCGGTCTCCTCACCCACCGTCATCATCTGGACGACCATGGGCGGGAACACGGGGTGCTCCTCGAGCCGCTTCGAGAGCGGCTCGCCGCGCTTCACCTGTTGCTGGGTGTCACGGACTGCTTCCGACACGACCCAGTTGCCCGACGTCTCGCACACGATGTCGAGCGACTCGAGGATCGGCACACCGGAGCGCACGAGCGCGGAGAGGGTGCGACCGAAACGCGCGAGCGCGGTCTTCTTGGCGAGCGGGCCGAACACCGGGGCTTTCAGCTTGAGGGTGTCCCAGCGCTTGCGGCCTTCTTCGGAGTTGATCCACTTGCGGAACAAGAACACCGCGGCGATCTCGGCCGCGAACACGATGAACCAGAACTTGCGCACGACGTTCGAGATGTTGATGAGGATCTGCGTCGGTACCGGCAACGTGCCGCCCAGCGATCCGTAGATCTCCTCGAACATCGGGATGACGAACAGCAGCATCGCGGTGACCAGGAAGATGACCAGGAGCGAGACGACTGCCGGATAGGTCATCGCCGACTTCACCTTGCGGCGCAGCTCGACCTGCTTCTCGATCGTGGTCGCCAGGCGCTGCAACACGCTGTCGAGCACACCGCCGGCTTCACCGGCGCGCACCATCGCGACATACAAGCGGTTGAACGCCTTCGGGTGCTTGGCGAGCGCGGCCGAAAGCGACGCGCCCCGTTCGACGTCGAGACGAACCTGGTTGACGATCTCGGCGAGCGGCTTGCTCTCGGTCTGCTCGGCGAGGATGTACAGCGACCGCAGCATCGACAGGCCCGAGTTGATCATCGTCGCGAACTGCCGCGAGAAGACCGACACATCCTTCAGCTTGACGCGGTCGGAGAGGCCCGGGATCTTGATGTCGCGCTGGAGGCTCTTGCCGCCCTGCTGCTCGATCTCGATCGGGACGTATCCCATCGAGCGCAGCTTGCTCACGACGAGCTGTGCGTTCTCCGCCTCGAGCTGGCCTTCGACCAGCTTTCCGGACTTGTCGCGAACCTTGTAGGAGAATGTCTCGGGCATCGTGATCAGCCGTTCATCTGGCGGCGGAGGTCTTCTTCGTTGCTGCAGCGTTCGATGGCCATGTCCATCGTGATGCGGCCCGAGCGAACGAGCTGCACGAGTGACATGTCCATCGTCACCATCCCGTACCGGCCGCCGGCCTGGAGCACCGAGTACACCTGGTGCGTCTTGCCTTCCCGGATGAGGTTCCGGACCGCCGGCGTGGCGACCATCACCTCACACGCGATGGCGCGGCTCGTGCCGTCGCTGGTCGGGATCAGCTGCTGCGTGCAGATCCCCTGGAGTGCCGACGCGAGCTGCACGCGCACCTGCTGCTGCTGGTGCGCCGGGAACACGTCGATCACGCGGTCGATCGACTGGGGTGCGTCCTGGGTGTGCAAGGTCGCGAACACGAGGTGGCCGGTTTCCGCCGCGGTGAGCGCGGTCGAGATGGTCTCGAGGTCACGCATCTCGCCCACGAGGATGACGTCGGGGTCCTGGCGCAGAACGTGCTTGAGTGCGGAGGCGAACGAGTGCGTGTCTTCGCCGACCTCGCGCTGGTTGATCAGTGACCGCTTGTGGTCGTGCAGGAACTCGATCGGGTCCTCGACCGTCATGATGTGAACGGACCGCTCGCGGTTCACGATGTCGATGAGCGACGCGAGCGTCGTCGACTTTCCGGAACCGGTCGGGCCGGTGATCAGCACGAGGCCGCGCGGCAGGTACGCCCACGTTTTCACCGCGGGCGGAACGCCGAGCGAGTCGTAGTCGATGACCTGGTACGGGATGGCACGCATCACCGCGCCGACGGAGTCGCGCTGGAGGAACACGTTCACACGGAACCGGCCCTTGCCGGGCAGCGCGTACGAGGTGTCGAGCTCCAGCTCTTTCTCGAACTTCTCCCGCTGCTTCTGCGTGAGGATCGAATACACCATCTGGCGGATCTGCGAGCCGTTCAACACCGGAACGTCGGGAATCGGGCGCAGGTCGCCGTTGACGCGGATCACCGGCGGCGAGCCCGCGGCGAGGTGGAGGTCGGAGCCGCGCCAGGAGATGACGAGCTCGAGCAGGTCGTTGATGTGGAGGTCGTCGGTGCGGGCACCTTCCCAGATCGCCGCGGCACCGCTCTCGGCCGCGGCTTCCGCCTGCGGTGCGGCGCCGTAGATCATGTCGATCGCGCCCATGAGCTCTTCGCGGTCGGCAACCGCCGCGATGATCTCGTAGGTCGTCGCGGCGCCGACCGCGGCGAGCGCGTTGTCGTCGGCGGGCTCGGCGAACGCGACGATCAGCTTGTGATCCTCGAAATCGACCGGCAGCGCCAGCCACTTGCGCGCCAGGTCGGCGGTCAGGAGCGTGGGCGCTTCCTGGTGGATCGGCGTCTCGAGGAAGTCGACGAAGGGCACTCCGAGCTGGTCCGCGAGCGCGGCAGTCAGGTCCTTCGCGCCGACGAGACCGAGCTTGAGGAGCACGGTCGGCAGCGGCTGATTCGTGCGCTCGGCTTCGGCGATCGCGGACTCGAGGCTGTCACGTGAGAGCACGTGACGGTCGACGAGTGCCTCTCCGAACCGGCGAACCTGGTTGACGTGCATCGATGCAGATCCCCCGAAAATTGGCGTAGAGCGTTCAAGGGGATATCGGCGGGTCCGCCCCGACCCTGAATAACTGCCCGAAATGAGCGGAGCGGCCGAGCGGCCGCAACAAGCCGAGCCTTCGCCCGATGTAGCGAGCGCGACCGGAACTACGCCACTACTCGGAAGATCTCTTCGAGGGAGGTCTTGCCCATGGCGGCCTTGCGGAGGCCGTCGGCGCGGAGAGTGATCATTCCCTGCATCTCGGCGACCTTCTGGATGTCCTCGGTCGAGCGGCCCTCGATGATCAGGCGCTCGATCTCCTCGCTCAGGACCATCACCTCGTGGAGCGCGAATCGGCCGCGGTAGCCGGTTCGCCCGCACGAGGTGCACCCGACGGGGCGGTGCAGCGTCGGCCACTCCCCGTCCTGGAGGTCCTCGGTCGGCCAGCCGACGCCGACCATCTCGGCTTCGGTGGGCTGGTACGGGTCCTTGCACTTGTCGCAGAGACGACGTGCGAGGCGCTGCGCGACCACGCAGTCGAGCGCGCTGGTGACGAGGAAGGGTTCGACACCCATCTCGACGAGTCGCAGCGGCGACGACGCGGCATCGTTGGTGTGCAACGTCGAGAGCACGAGGTGACCGGTGAGGGATGCCTCGACCGCGATGACGGCGGTTTCGCGGTCACGGATCTCACCGACGAGCACGACGTCGGGGTCGGAACGCAGGATCGATCGCAGTGCCGAGGCGAACGTCAGCCCGGCCTTCGGATTGATCTGCACCTGGTTGATACCGGGCAGCCGGTACTCGACCGGGTCTTCGACCGTGATGATGTTGCGGTCGGGTGTGTTGAGCTGATTGAGCGTCGCGTAGAGCGTCGTCGACTTACCGGAACCGGTCGGACCGGTCACGAGAATCGTGCCGTAGGGCTTGCGGTAGGCCTCTTCGTAGCGCTTCTCCGTCTCGGGCAGGAAGCCGAGCTCCTCGAGGTGCAGGACCGCTTGGCCCTTGTCGAGGATTCGCATGACGACCTTCTCGCCGTAGACCGTCGGGAGCGTCGCGACACGCAGATCGATGCCCCGACCACCGACTTTCATGCTGATCCGACCGTCTTGGGGGATGCGGCGCTCGGCGATGTTGATGTCGGCCATGACCTTGAGGCGGCTGATCACACCGGCCTGGATGCTGCGCGGTGAGCGCATCACTTCGTGCAGCACACCGTCGATGCGGAAGCGGATCCGGAGGTCGTGCTCGGCGGGCTCGACGTGGATGTCGGACGCGCGGTCACCGACCGCCTGGGTCACGAGCAGGTTGACGAACTTGACGATCGGCGCGTCCTCGACGAGCTCCGAGACGTTGCTGAGATCCATCTCGTCGTCGGCATCTTCGGTCGCGGCGGCCATGACCGCGTCGACGTCGGTGTCCATCCGGAAGAAGCGCTCGATGGTCTCGTTGATCTGCGTCGCGGTGGCGACGACGGTGCGGACCTCGGCGCCGGCGATGGCGCGGATGTCGTCGACCGCGAACACGTTGGAGGGGTCGGCCATCGCGACGAGGAGGCGGCCGTCTTCCCAGCCGATCGGGATGGCCTGGTAGCGCCGGGCGAGCGACTCGGTGACTATCGATGCGACCGATCCGTCGACGGCGCGGTCGTTGAGGTCGACGAACTCGAGCCCGACCTGGCGGGCCAGGGTGCGGACCAGCTCGGCCTCCGAGATAGTGCCGGCCTCGATGAGCAGACGGCCGAGGGGCTTGCCGCTCCGGGACTGCTCGGCCAAGGCCGCGTCGAGCTGGGCGTCGGTCAGGAGTCCTTCGTCTATGAGCAACGCACCGAGCGGTGTGCCGTCGGACACAGGAGGCCTCCTCTGGTACCGATCGGCCAAATCATCGACGCGGGGCGTGGTTCGCTGAACGAAAAGATCACTCTCTGCGGCAAACGTTGCGGGTGCGTCGGGCGCCCGTTGCGTTCAGCCGTTGCCGGCCGGCGTGGTTCTCAGCCGTCGCGCAGCCCGGAGAACAACCGGAGGAAGGCGCCCCTGTCGGGGGCCTCGCCGCCCTCGCCACCCGAGGTCTCGTCGCCCGAGGGCTCGGCGGCCGGTCGCGGCTCGGCCGGCGGTTCCGGTGTGCGGGCGTCGGGTTGCTCCGGTTCGCGTGGGCCCGGTTCTCGAGTCGGGGCCGGTTGGGCGGCGTCGCCGTTCGTTGCCGGTTGGGGCGCGCTGCCGTTCGTTGCCGGCTGGGCTGCGTTCCCGTTCGAGGCCGGGGCAACCGGCGGCGCGGAAGGTGCCGGCGGCGCAGCCGGCGCGGCCGCGGGAGGGGCCGGTGCCACGGGCGCCGTGGGCGCGGGCGCCGGAGGTGCGGGCGCGGCTGCGGGCGGCGCGGCCGCGGCGGGGTCGAGCACGCCGACCGCGCCGGCCTCGATGAGCTCGAGCAGCCAGTGGCAGACGTCGATGACCGGACGGTCGGCCCGGTGCACCAGATCGTGAACCGAGCGGCGGCCGTCGATACCGACGAGCAGCGCCCAGCGATCCCGATCGACCACGATCTCGTCGACCTGCATTGCCTCGAGGAGCCGCGGGCGGCAATCGAGCGACGGGATCACGTTGAGGATCTCGCGCCACTGCTTCAGCAGGCGATCGACCTCGACCAACGCGTCGCTCAGCTCCGCCGGCTCCTCGGATCGCCACGGGGCGGGTTCGTCGGAAGCGAATCGGAACGCGCCGTTCTCCTGGCGGGTGACCGCGAAGCAGACGTCGACGAGGCGGGTCAGGAGCGCGGGACCGTCCTGGACCTGCCCGAGTTGCTCGGAGGTCTCGACCGCGCGGCAGTGCCCGTCTTCGAGGTGGATGACACCCGAGACCGGCCCGGCCTCGAGCCGGAGCGCGCCCGACTTGCGCGCACTCGCCAACAATCCGAGCAGCTCCGGGAGCGCCAACGTCTCGAATGTTCCTTGGAGCACCATTCTCCCCGTGACGGTCCGGGGCCTCCTGATACCAGGCATCGACGGACGGAACGCGCCGCTTGAGCAGCGGGTTGCGGGACCGTGGCGGCGGTCCGGCGGGTTCAGCGGTCGGCGATCGCGGCGGATGCCGCGGCCTGCATCGCGGTGAGTGGCGCGGGCCGGCCGCTCCAGCGCTCGACCTGGAGCGCGGCCTGGTGCACCAGCATCCCGAGCCCGGATACGGCGACCGCTCCCCGCGCGCGGGCGGATCGCAGGATCGGCGTCTCGATCGGGTGATACACGAGATCGACGACTGCGTGCTTCGGTCCGAGCACGCCGTCGTCGAGGAGCTGCTCACCCGAGTGCGCGGCCATCCCGATAGGGGTCGCGTTGACGACGATGTCGGCGCTCTCGGCCGCGGCGGCGCGGTCGTCCCAGGCGATCGCGCTCCCGCCGGCGAGCGTTGCGGCCTCGGTTGCCGCCGCGGGCTTGCGCGCCGCGACCACGACTTGCGCCCCGGCGCCGCCCAGCGACCGCGCGACCGCGCGCGCCGCGCCGCCCGCACCCAGGAGCAACACCGAGCGACCGGCGGGATCGATGCCGGCCTCGGCCAGCGAGCGGAGGAACCCGGCGCCGTCGGTCGAGTCGCCCTCGACGCGGCCCTCGGGCAACACGGTCACCGTGTTGACGCTGCGCAAGGCGGCGGCGTCGGGGGTGAGCTCGTCGCACAGCGCCGCGATCGCGGTTTTGCACGGCATGGTGACGGCGTAGCCGACGAGGTCGAGCGCACGCGCGGCGTCGATCGCCGCGGGCTCTCCACCGGTGCCGACCTCGAAGGCGACGAGCACCCAGTCGAGCCCGAGCGCGCGGTACGCCGCGTTGTGCAGCAATGGAGAGAGCGAGTGCCGCACCGGATCGCCGATCACGGCGGCGACCCGAGTGGTGGCCGCGATCACAGCAGGCCCTGCGCCCTCGCCGCCTCGACGTCGCGCTGCCATTGCTCGGCCGTCGACGAGAACGCGTGATGCCCGTCCTTGCCCGCGAGCACGTAGTAGAGGAAATCCGTGTCGGCGGGCGCCATCGCCGCGAGCAGCGACTTGTCGCTGACCGCCGAGATCGGCGTCGGCGGCAGCCCGGGCTGCGCGTAGGTGTTGTAGGGCGACTTCCGCTCGAGATCATTGACCGAGAGCTTGCGGTTCTTCGGATCGCCGCGTGCGTAGATGACCGTCGCGTCGATCTGGAGCGGCATGTTCGCTTCCAGGCGGTTGTAGATGACCGACGCGATCAGCTGCCGGTCGGCGTCGACCTTGGCCTCCGACTCGATGAGCGACGCGACCTTGATGATGTCGTAGGGGCCGTGGCCGCGCACGAAGGCGTTCTGCAGCCCGAGCTTCTCCGCGTGCTCGTCGAACGTGTCGGCGAGCGTCTCCAAGACCGCGATCTCGTCCTGCGATTCGGAGATCTTGTAGGTGTCCGGTCGCAGCAGACCCTCGAGGTTGGAGACGCCTTCGGGCTCGAACTTGGATCGCACCGAATTGTTGAGCGTCCCGTCGAGGAAGGCCTCCGCGCTGCGGCCACCGCCCAAGCCCGCGACCCGGCCCGCGATCTGCTCGATCCACAAACCGGGCGGAACCTTGAGCACGACGTAGTCGATACGCGGACCCTTCTTGAGCTCGCTGACCGCGTCGCTCACGCCGAGGTCTTCGCGCAGGTCGTAGGTACCGGCCTGAAACGACTTGTCGCCGTTGAAGCGCGAGTAGATGTTGAACGCGAGCGCCGAGCGCACGATGTTCTTGTCGGCGAGCTCGTCGGCGACCTGCGACACACCCCATCCGCGCTCGAGTCGGACTTGTACTTCGGCTCCGTTGCCGTCGCCTCCGAGTTGGTACCAGAACCAGCCGACGCCCAATCCGAGCACCGCCAACGGCACGAGGATCAACGCCGCGATGACGATCGTGACGCGGCCGCCGCGCCGGCGCGGCCGGTAGGCGCGGTACCGGCGCCGGGGCAGCCCGAAGCCGCGGGGCTCGGGGCCGTCATCGACCATGGTGGTGCCCCCTCCTTGCCCGGTGGTGCCGTCGTCGCCGGAGGTCATCGCCGTGTTCTACCGGACTGCCGGACGGCTATCGGTGATCGGTCGAGCCACGACTGCAGCAGCACGGCCGCGGCCACCTTGTCGACCACGGCGCGTCGCTGCGAGCGGCTCATACGCGCCTCCCCGAGGCTGCGTTCGGCGCTGATCGTGGTGAGGCGCTCGTCGTGGGCGACCACCTCGACATCGGGTCCGACGGCAGTGCGCAGCTCGTCGATCTCGGCTTCCGCCGCGCGCGCCGCGGGCCCGGTCGCGCCGGAAAGTGAGAGCGGCAGACCGACGACGATCGCCGTGACCTCCTCGGCGCGCACCAGTTCGAGAATGGCGCGATGGTCGGTGGCGTGGTCGCGACTGCGCGCCAACACCGAGTGCGGCGACGCGACGGTGCGCGAGGGATCCGACAGCGCGATCCCGATGCGCACCGACCCGAGGTCGATGCCGAGCACGCGGCCGGCCGGAGTGGGGCGCGGCGCAGTGCTCGCGTTCACGTCTTCCACGTAGCCGCCTGGTCGCGAACGAGTTGCAGCGCGTCGTCGATACCGGCCGCGTTCGGGCCGCCCCCGACGACCGCGTCGGCGCCCTTGCCGACTCCGCCACCGAGCGCCTTCGCCGCGGGGCGGGCGATCGCATCGGCCGTGATACCGCGCTCGACGAGGTCCTTGGTGACCGCGACGGCAATGCCTGCCTTCACCCCGTCGGGTCCAGTTCCCGCGAGCGCGACGACGCCCGATCCGAGCGCACGCGCGGTTTCCTGCGCGAGCCGCCGCAGCTCGTCGTTCGACAGCCCGTCGTGACGCGTGATGACCGCACCGTCTTTCGCTTCCCGTGCCAGGTCGCCGGCCGCCGACACGGCCTCCTTGGCCTTGAGCCGTTGCAGCTCCTCTTGCAGGGTTTTCACCTGCTCCGAGAGTCGCTCGATCTTCTCGGGGACCTCCTTGGGCGCGGCGCGGAGCAACGCGCCGGCGCGGCGGAGGAGGTCTTCTTCCTGTTCGACGTATTCGAACGCGCCGTCGCCCGTTACCGCTTCGATGCGCCGCAGGTTCGAGCCGATGGAGCTCTCGCTCACGATCTTGATGGGGCCGATGAAGCCGAGCGCGTGCACGTGCGTGCCGCCGCAGAGCTCCGTCGACGGCCCGGCCTCGAGCACGCGCACGATCTCGCCGTACTTCTCGCCGAAGAACGCGATCGCGCCGATCCGTTCCGCTTCGGCCTTGGTGGTCTCGTAGTGGCGCACCGGTGCGTCGGTGATCACCTGCGCGTTCGCGAGGCGTTCCACCTGCGTGATCTGCTCGGGCGTGACCGCGTCGTGATGGCTGAAGTCGAAGCGCAGACGTTCGGGCGAGACCATGGAACCCGCCTGCTGCACGTGGGCGCCGAGCACCTCGCGCAGCGCCCAGTGCAGGACGTGCGTCGCAGTGTGATTGCGCCGGATGCGGTCGCGGCGTACCTCGTCGATCGCCGCCTCGACCTCGTCGCCGGTACGGAGCGTGCCCTCGCGAACGATGGCCTCGTGGACCACGACCGATCCGGGCACGCCGTACTTGGTGTCGCGGACGTCGAGCACCGCGCCGCTGTTCTTGGGGCCGTCAAGCGTCGTGATCGTGCCGGTGTCGCCGACCTGGCCGCCCGACTCCGCGTAGAACGGTGTGCGATCAAGGACGACCTCGACCGTCGGTGCCTTGCCGTCGGTGGAGGCCGCGACCTCGTCGACCTGCACGCCGCCGACGACGATCGCGGTGACGGTCGCCTTGCTGATCACCTCGCGCCGGCCCGTGAACTCCGTGGGCCCGAACTCGTCGAGCACTTCGCGCCACACGGGGTTGTCGCCCGCGGCGGCGCCGGCTTCGTCGGCCGCGGCGCGCGCCCGTTCCCGCTGTTGACTCATGCGCAGATCGAAGTCTTCGAGATCGACGCCGCGATCGCGCGCGCCGGCGATCTCACGCGTGAGATCGATCGGGAAGCCGAGTGTGTCGTGCAGGAAGAACGCGTCGCTGCCGCTCACGTCGCCGCGGTCGAGCAGGTCGCCGAGCATCTCGACACCACGCTGCAATGTTGTGCGGAACGCCTTTTCCTCGCGTTCGACGATCTTGGTCACGGTGTCGCGGCCGGCGACGATCTCGGGATAGGCCGCGCCCATGATGTCGACCGCCACGTCGATCATCGCGGGCAGCACGAGATCACGCGCTCCGAGCAGGTACGAGTGCAGCACCGCTCGCCGGATGATCCGTCGGAGCACGTAGCCGCGCTCGTTGTTCGACGGGCGCACGCCGTCGGCGATGATGAACGTCATCGCGCGCGAGTGCTCGGCGATGATGCGGAGTGAGACGTCGGTCGTCTCGTTCTCGCCGTAACGCGCGCCGGTGAGGTCCTCCGCTCGGGTGATGAGCGGGCGGAGCACGTCGATGTCCCAGATCGACGTGTGCCCCTGGGCCACGAGCAGGTTGCGCTCGAGGCCGAAGCCGGTGTCGATGCTCGGCTTCGGCAGCGGGACGCGGGTGCCGTCGGGCCGCTGGTCGTAGGTCATGAACACGAGATTCCAGATCTCGATGTAGCGGTCGTGATCGGTCACGGGACCGCCGTCGGGGCCGTGCTCGGGACCGAGATCCCAGAAGATCTCCGACGACGGGCCGCACGGGCCGGTGTCGCCCATGCTCCACCAGTTGGGCTCGCCCAGGCGCTGGATCCGGTCCGCGGGGAAGCCTTCGACGTCACGCCAGATGCGTTCGGCCTCGTCGTCGTCTTCGTAGACGGTGACCCAGAGCCGGCTCATGTCGAACTTCAGCACATCGCGGTAGAGCTCCATCGCGAAGTGGATCGCGTCGGCCTTGAAGTAGTCGCCGAAGCTGAAGTTGCCGAGCATCTCGAAGAACGAGAAATGCCGATTCGTACGGCCGATGTCGTCGAGGTCGTTCTGCTTGCCGCCCGCGCGGACGCACTTCTGTGACGAGGTTGCACGCTTGTACTGCGGTGTTTCGTCGCCCGTGAAGTAGCTCTTGAACGGGACCATGCCCGCGATCGTGAAGAGCAGCGTCTTGTCGACCGGGATCACGCTCGCCGACGGCACCTCGGTGTGGGCGCGCTCGACGAAGAAGTCGATGAAGGCGCGCCGGAGCTCGTCCGCAGTGGTCGGGCGGTCGGACATTGCCCGAGGTTACCGGCCGGTGGTGCGACCGAAGCTCGACTTCAGCTCGACTTCCCGCGTCCGCATGGCGGTCTTGCCTTCGGCAACCGCCGATCGCACGTTGTCACTCCACCGATCCACCACGTCGGGCGGCGCCAGGCGCTGCACCATCCGGCGCAGGCGACGCGTCACCGCCCACGACGAGCCGAGACCGAGCGCGAACCCGACGAGCAGCCAGAACAGTCGCTTGAACATTTAGGACGCCTTCGATTGGCCGGTGGGACCGCGCCGGCGACGACGACGGGTCGGCGTTGCGGGCGTCTCGCCCTGCCGCAACTTCTGGGCGGCGCGTGACACGCCCGTGCTGAAGGCCATCGCCTTGACGACGGGACTCTGCAACGTGCGCGCCGCGAGTCTCGAGGCACCGTCGACCGCGCCGCCGATCCGCTCGGCCGACGTCACCAGACGCTCGACCCGGTCGACTTCGACCGCGGCGTCGAGCACCGCGTCGCGCGCGGCTTCGAGAAGTGGGATCGCCTCGTCGTGGAGCGCGTCGGCGGTGTCACGGAGGTCGCGCAACGTATGCGTCAGCGCGACGAGCGTCGCCGCGAGCACGGCGATCAGCATCGTGACCACGGTGGCCGCGACGATCGCGAGCACGTCACTCGCTTCCATGCTCACCTCCCGGCATCGTCGTCTGCTTCTCCTCGTTCGCTGCGTTCGCCTTGTTCGCTTCGTTGCCCGGACTGGCCCCGGCGCGCTTCGAGCTGTGCGTACAACTCCGGCTCGGCGCCGTGCGCGCTCGGCCGGTAGAACTGTTCGCCGGCGACCTCCGCGGGGAGGTGCGCCTGCGGCACCCATCCCTGCGGCGCGTCGTGAGGATAGACGTAGCCCTCGCCATGGCCCAGTTGCTGGGCCCCGCGGTAGTGCGAGTCCCGCAGATGCATCGGCACGGGACCGATCCGGCGATCGCGGACCGCGGCCGTCGCCCGGCCGAGCGCGGCGGTCACGCTGTTCGACTTCGGAGCCAGGGAGAGGTGGATCACCGCGTGCGCGAGGTTGAGCGCCGCCTCCGGGAGCCCGACGTATTCGACCGCTCGCGCCGCGGCCTCGGCCACGAGAATCGCGTGCGGATCGGCGAGCCCCACGTCTTCCGAAGCCAGGATCACGAGACGGCGCGCGACGAAGCGCGCGTCCTCACCCGCTTCGAGCATGCGCGCGAGCCAGTAGACACCCGCGTCGGGATCGGAACCGCGAATCGACTTGATGAACGCGGACACGATGTCGTAGTGCTCGTCGTCGCCGTAGTGGACGGAGCGCAGTGCGAGTGCAGCTTCCGCATCCGGGAGCGCGATTGCCGGCGCCTGACGTTCGACCGCGAGCGCGTGCGCGACCTCGAGGACCGTGAGCAGATGGCGTGCGTCGCCCTCACTCTTGTCGACGAGATGCGCGAGCGCGTCGTCGTCGATACCGACCGGCTCGTCACCGAGCCCGCGTTCGTCGTCTTTGAGCGCGCGCATTGCGAGCTCGCGCAGATCGTCGTCAGCGAGCGGTTCGAGCCGGAACAACGTGCTGCGCGAGAGCAGCGGACCGGTGAGCGAGAAGAACGGGTTCTCGGTTGTCGCGCCGACGAGAACGAGGAGACCCTCCTCGACGAACGGCAGCAACACGTCTTGCTGCGCGCGGGAGAAGCGGTGCACCTCGTCGAGAAAGAGGATGGTTCCCTGGCCGTGCTCGCCGAGACGGGCGCGGGCGCGTTCGGCGACCTCGCGCACGTCCTTCACACCCGCGCTGACCGCCGACAGCGTTTCGAACGCCTTGGCACTGACGCCGGCGACGAGCCGCGCGATGGTGGTCTTGCCTGTCCCCGGCGGTCCCCAGAGCACGAGCGACGAGAGCCGGTCCGATTCGATCAGCACCCGCAGCGACTTCCCCGCCCCGAGCAGGTGCTGCTGACCGACGACCTCGCTCAGCGAGCGGGGCCGCAAGCGCGCCGCGAGCGGAGCCCGACTGGCGAGCCGCTCCTCGACCGCAGCCGCAAACAAGTCCGGACCCCGAGCCATACCGCAGGCTACGTCCCAAACCCCAGCATCAGATAGCGGGGTTCGAGCACCTGGAGAGCACCAAATCCCAGCATCAGATAGCGGGGTTCGAGCACTTCATGCGGCTTCGAATCCGTGATCTCGCGCTCCGAGTTCGAGTGCCTCTCGAGTGCGCTTGATGATCTCATGGTCGGGGGTCTGGTCCGTGAACACCAACGGCCGCCAGTCTTGGCCGACCATCGCGGTCAGCCGATCGCTGTCGTGCGCTACTGCGCTCGCACCGGAGTGAACTGCCAGCCCGTAGTACTCGGCGAACACGCGTAGGTCGGGCCAGGCGAAGTCGAGCTCATAGGGGTGTGAGTCGACGCGGACCGGAAACTGCTGCACGGGTGCCGGAATTCCAGCTTCCCGGAACACCGCGAGAATTCGAAGCTCCGACGCGCTCCCGCCCGGATTGAACGAAGCATCGCGCTCGGAGAGCAGATCCTGGATGACGCGAAGCCGGCGGCGCGGACCCGAATCGAGTCTGAAGACGCACCTGGTGAGAGCGTCGAGCGAAACGACCTTGCGGCGGAGCCCGTCATCGAGGACACGGCCGAGCTGGAACTGCGAGAGGATCGTGGTGCAGTCGCAAAGCGTCCGCTCGAAACTGGTGCAGGGGATTCCCGAGCGTTCGGTGACGTCTTCCTCCGGAAGAATCGTGGTTCGATGGACACCCTTCATCCCCGGCTGAATGTCGCTTTCGATGGTCACGTCGATGGACTCGGCCGGCAGATACATGAACGCCCACAGCCGGGCGGCCGTGGCCTGACATGCGACCGCACCCTCACCTGCTGCAAGGACCGCCGCGTACGCCGTTTGCTGCCACGACCGGGGCGCGCCGACGAACGCGTAGACGCCTCGACTCACAGGCCGCAGCACACGGGCCCTCAACAAGGTGATGATCTGCGGCTTAGACAGTCCGCCATCGACTAACTGCGCTCGCGTGACCAGTGACCACTGACTGCTGGCAATCTCGTCGAGTCGACCAAGCTCTTTGAACATGGTCGGGCAACGTACGGGAGACCTGAGACACCCCATCTGGTGAGAAGCGATGCCGGCCGGCGCGCGAACTGCGCTATCTGATGCTGGGTTTTGGGACCTCGCCGCTACTTCGCCGGTTTGCGGAGGGTGAGGCCGAGGTCTCGGAGGTAGGTCTCGTCGATGGGGGTGGGGGCGTTGGTGAGGGGGTCGGAACCCGATTGCGTCTTCGGGAACGCGATCACCTCGCGGATGTTCTCCTCGCCGGCCAGGAGCGCGACCATCCGGTCGAGTCCGATCGCGAATCCGGCGTGGGGCGGCGCGCCGTAACGGAACGCCTCCAACAGGAAACCGAATCGCTTCTGCGCGTCTTCCGGGGTGATGCCGAGCAAGGCGAAGATCCGCTGCTGCACCGCGCCCTGGTAGATCCGCTCGCTGCCCGAGCCCAGCTCCCAACCGTTGAGCACGAGGTCGTAGGAACGGGATCGCACTTCGAGCGGGGCGCTTTCGAGTCGATCCATGTCGTCGGGGTGCGGGGCGGTGAACGCGTGGTGCGCGGGGACGGGTCGACCGTCGCCGTCGAGTCCTTCGAACAGCGGGAAGTCGACGAGCCAGAGGAACGCGAGTCCTTCGGAGACGGGCGGGCGTCCGAGGTCGAGGCGCAACTGTCCGAGGACCGAGCGCCCCATCGCGCGCTCCCCCGCCACGATCAGCACGAGGTCGCCGGCACGCGCGCCGACGCCGTCGATCACGCCGAGCTGCTCCGCCTCGCTGAGGAACTTGGCCACGGGCGACTCGAGCACGAGCCCATCGCGCACGCGCATCCAGACCAGACCCAGCGCGCCCAGCGCCTTCGCGCGGTCGGTCAGCGCGTCGAGCTTCGAGCGGGACATATCGCCCTCGCCCTCGACGCGGATCGCCTTGATCGCTTCGGCGCCCGCGAACGCCTTGAAGTCGGTTGCCGCGAACACCTCGGTCAGGTCTTCGAGCAACATGCCGAAACGGGTGTCGGGCTTGTCGGTGCCGTACCGCTCCATTCCCTCGAGCCATGTCATCCGGGGAATGGACGCCGGCGCTTCGCCCGGGCGGATGGCTTCGGCGGCAGCCAGCACCGCGGTCGACACGGCCTCGAGCACGTCTTCCTGCCCGCCGAAGGTCATCTCGACGTCGAACTGCATGAACTCGAACTGCCGATCGGCCCGGAGGTCTTCGTCACGAAGGCATCGCGCGATCTGGTAGTAGCGATCCATCCCGCCGACCATCGTCAGCTGTTTGAACAGCTGCGGACTCTGCGGCAGCGCGTAGAACGACCCCGGCTGCAAGCGCGACGGGACGACGAAGTCACGCGCGCCTTCGGGCGTCGATGCGATCAGCATCGGTGTCTCGATCTCGACGAAGTCTTGGTCGCGCATTGTTGCCCGCAACGAGTGGTTCACGTCGGCGCGCACGCGCAGGTTCCGCTGCATCGGCACGCGGCGCAGGTCGAGATAGCGGTGCCGGAGCCGGAGCACCTCGTCGACATCGGTACGGTCGTCGAGAGGGAACGGTGGCGGTTCGGCTTCGTTGAGCACTTCGACCGCGGTCGCGCCAACCTCGATCTCACCGGTCGGCAGATCTGCGTTCACCGTGCCGTCGGGACGCGGACGCACCGTTCCCTCGACCCGCAGCACCCATTCGTTGCGGACGCGATGCGCGTCGTCGCAGCCCGCCTGGCCGGGATCGATCACGACCTGCACCAGCCCGGCGGTGTCCCTGATGTCGAGGAACACGACGCCACCGTGGTCTCGGCGGTGCGCGACCCAGCCGCACACCACCACCGCAGCGCCGACGTGCTCGGCGCGCAGATCACCTGCTCGGTGCGTGCGCATCATCAGACGGACTCGTCCTTTCGCATCTTCAGCCACGCCGCCACTTCGGCGCGGGCGACATCCTGCTGCACACCACTCGCGAGATCCTTCACCGCGACCTTTCCTTCGGCTAACTCGCGCGGCCCGAGCATCACGCCCCATCGTGCACCAACGCGATCCGCGACGCCCCACTGTTTTTTCGCGGCCCGATTTCCGTACGCTCGATCGGCGGAGAGCCCTTCGGCGCGCAGCTCGCTCACCAGCGTCACTCCCGCGATGCCGCCGACGATGTCGATCACGAACACGTCGACCGCGGGCTCCGGTGCACCGAACACTTCTTCGCCCTCGCACGCGATCAGCACGCGCTCGATGCCGATGCCGAACCCGATGCCGGGCGTCGGCTTGCCGCCCATCTGTTCGACGAGCCCGTCGTAGCGGCCGCCCCCGCCGATCGCGTTCTGCGCGCCGTCGAGCGCGTCGCTCTGGAACTCGAAGGTCGTGCCGGTGTAGTAGTCGAGGCCGCGCACGAGGCGGGGCTCGATCTCGAACTGGATTCCGAGCGCGTGCAAGCCCTGTTGCACCATCTCGAAGTCGGCGGCCGACTCCTTGGTGAGGTACTCGCCGATCTGCGGCGCGGCCTCGATCATCTCCTGCCAATCGGGTCGCTTCGAGTCGAGGATGCGCAGCGGGTTGGCTTGCGCCCGCTCCATCTCGGCACCGAGAACCTCGGAGTGAGCGGCCCAATACGCCAGCAGCACGTCTCGATAGCGGCTGCGGGTCTCGGCGTCGCCCATCGAGTTCACGAGCAGGCGGAACCGGCGCAGGCCGAGGTCTTCCCGGTAGAAGGCGTGTGCGAGCGCGATCACTTCGATGTCGACGGTCGCGTCGTCGACACCCAGCACCTCGACGCCGACCTGCCAGTGCTGTCGGTACCGGCCCTTCTGCGGCCGCTCGTAGCGGAAGTTGGGAGCGACGTACCAGACCTTCCACGGCGTGACCGGCTGGTGCTGCGCGAACGCGCGCGCCACCGACGCGGTGCCGTCGGCGCGCAACGCGAGCCGGCGGCCACCCTTGTCGTCGAAGTCGTACATCTCCTTGCTGACGACGTCAGTGGTGGAACCCAGCTTCTGCACGACCTCGATGTGCTCGAAGATCGGCGTGACGAGCATGCCGAACCCGGCTCGCCGGGCGCGCGCCGCGAACGCGGCGACGAGCGACTCCCACCTCTCGGATTCAGGTGGAAGGACGTCGTGGGTGCCGATCGGCGCGCGAAAAACGTCTCGGTCGCCGGGCATGAATGGTCATGCTAGCGACCAGGCCCCGCTGAACCGCCGACCATTTTGGCGAGCGCAACGCCCCACCGATCAAACGTCAGGGCGTCGCGGTGGGTTTCACCTCGGCGTACGAGAGCCGCGACCAGGCCGCCGCGGTCGGGCTGAGGAAGTACGGCGGGCTCAGGTACTTCAACCGCGTGTCGTAGTTGTAGTCCTTGTCGTACCCGGTGCTGATGTTCCCCGTCGAGCTATTGAATGTTCCGACCGCGCCGCGGTACTCCTGGGTGATCGCACCGTTGACCGTGAGCACGCCGAGCGGGTCGCCATCCTTCCAGTTCTGCACGTAGAAGGAGTGGTCGATCGCAAGGATCGCGGCGTCGACCCGCGGGTTGGTGATCGACCCGGTGTCGTTCTCGTCGTCATCATCGATCGGGTGGTAGATCGCGACGTTGTTGTTGGCGATGAGCCCGAGCACGTCGGTACCGCCGGGATACGTGTTGTATTGAAGATTCCCCGTGATGATGACGTCGTTCTGGGCCGCGATCGTGAGCTGACCTTTGAGCGTTCCCTGCACACTCACGTCCCCGTTGCACGCCGTCCCTGAACACGCGGAGTAGTTCGGGTTCGAGCTCGAGGTCGGCACGGTCTGCACGTAGATCACACCGTTGACCGGCAGGCTCTTGTTGGTGCCGGGCGTGCAGCCGGAGTTCGTCGATCTGGTCTTCGGGCTCACGACATCCATCAGGCCCGTGTTCTTGAGCGTGATCGTGGTCGGTCCGGTGTAGAGGCAGCCGGTCCCGCCCACGGTTCCGTCGGCCTGGGTCTTGATCGCCGTGTTCGCGGCCGGGAACGAAAGGTTCCCACCCGACGCGGGGTCGTTGTTGCGGTTGAAGGACGGCGAGTTCGCACAGGCCGAGAGCGGCGCCGGCCGGTTCTTGACCACCCCGGGTCCGCCGAAGCTCGTGCTGCCGCTGACACTCTGACTCGTCGGCGAGTTGTAGTAGGTATCGGTGTCGCCGTTGAAGACGGGATCGCCGCACACGTACAGCGCGTCGTTGGAGTGCACGGGACCATCGAGCGATGCGGTGTCGGTCCAGTAGACGACGTCGCAATCCGCGGAGCTGGGACCGGGCCCGTAGCTGCTGGTCGCGGAGTTGTACTCCCAGGCCCGCTTCACGCACGAGCTCGGGTTTCCCGACAGCGCGGGGTCGACGACTTCGTAGTCGGTCATGTAGAGATAGTCGAGGAAGCTCTGCTTGCGGATCCCGACCTTGATCGTGCGCATCACCGAGCGCGACTTCCCGGTCGACGTCAGATAGACGATTCCGGTCACCGCGGTCTTGGTTGTGTCGGGTGTGTAGCGGAACGTCGTCGTGGTTCCCGGGCCGGCCACCGGCACGAAGCTCGTGAACGCGGAGTTGGCGGGCGACGACTGGTTCGTCGCGCTGTAGGTCCAGTAGTTGCTGTTCTGGTTGAGGCGGTTCATGTAGTCGTCGACGCCGGCCTCGGCCGCCGCCAGTGCCGCTTCATGATCCTGGTTGTAGCGCGCAAGCGGGAGTTGCTGGACGGCCTGGGTGAAGATGGCCAGGGGTATGAGGGTGAGCAGCATGATCACCATCATCACGATGATCATCGCGACACCGGCTTCGTCGCGCACGACTTTGAAGCGGGTGCGGGGCACCTTCCTGTTCCTGCGGTGAAGAGTCATCTCGGCCCCGGCTCAGCTATCAGGGTTGTAGTCGACGTTGCGAACGTGAACGAGCGTGTTGATAACGACAATGGGCGCCTTCGGTGTCACCCGAACCCGGATGTTGATACCGACGGCATCGATGCTGCGGAGCACCGCCGTCGTCGTTATCGGCGTGGCGAGTTGGTTCCCGTCGGCATCGAAGTAGGTGAAGATCGGCTGGCTGGTATCGAGGTACTTGCCGTCGATGCGCGTCTTCGCGGCGGCCGTGTACGTGTAGTTCCCGGGACTCCCACCGGCATTCGGCTGGGTGGCGTCTTCGTGGAACAACCACACGTTGGTTCCGGCCAGTTGCGTCAGGAACGCCCGCAACTTCGTCGGCCCGAGCGGATCCGAGAGGTTGGCGTAGAACGTCACGTCGTTCGCGTCGGCGGAGGCGAACGCCGCACCCGTCGACGATGCCGCGACCGCGGCGCGGATGTCCTTCGAGATGCGCGTGGCGATTGTCTGGGCCTCACCCTCGGCGGTGAACCGGTCGGTGGTCGTCACCGCCGCCCGCTGCATGACCGAAACGACACCGAACGCGGACGCGACGACCAGCGAGAGCAGTGACATCGCGATCATGGTCTCGATGAGCGTGGCGCCGGCTTCCGAACGGAACCTGGAGCAGAAGCGGTTGCGCGCGTGTCGTTGTGCGGTCATACGACCGTCACCACGACCTGGGTGAGCGGGCTGCCCGTCGAGGCGCCGGAGGTCCCGGTCACTACCGCGTAAACGCCGTCGGGCTTGCGCCAGATCTTCGTCGTGCCCTGCTTGGTCCCGACAACGGCCTTGACCGACCAGTGCCCGAGCGGGATCGCGGTCGTGCTCAGGCCCGCGGCGTTCGAGTTGACGAGCCCCAGGGTCGGCAGGGTGCCGCTCGCGGCGCCGTTCGTGCACACGGGCACGTTCGGCGAGGTGTTCCCGGCGGTCCCGGTCGCGGTGAGCACCGCGTTGTTCTGGACCACGCCGGTCGAGTTGACGACCTTGACCGGCAGGTCGTAGAGCCGCACGGTCGTCGCCGTGGTGGCGCCCGGGTTCACGTCGATGGCCGTCGTGCCCGGGCTGGGGTAATAGGCGGCGTTCACCGAGTTGAGGCCGACGGGGTTGTGGTCGGTGCAGTTGCCCGCGAACACGGTGTAGCCACTGGCGGCCGGGTAGACCGGCGTCAAGGTCGTGGTCCCGGCCGCGTAGGAGTACTGCCGGTAGGGCGTGAGCGCCGAGTTGGCGATGCCGATCGGGATGTTGGTCGCGGGTGTGGCGACCGAACCCGACCACCCGGTGATCGTGATCGTGGCCGCGGTGTCGTAGTTGAACGTCAACGACGCGGTCTGACCGATCGTGACCGACGTCGACTGACTCGGCACGAGCTGGAGTTGGTCGCTGACACCGGTGCCCGCGGTGACCGACACGGTGTACGCGCCCGGTGTGAGGAACGCGAAGAACGCGCAACCCTCCGAAGTCGTCGCTTGCGACTGCGGCGACGGCCCGGCGATCGATACCTGCTTGTTGGCAGCAGCCAGGCCGTCGGAGTTGAGGACCTTCACGCCGATCGACCCCGTCGCCGCGGAGTACGCGCCGGCGGGAGGTGCAAGCGTCGTGACGGATTCGACCGGAGCGGTCGCGCCCGCACCGGCCCATGTGACCGAGGCCGTGACCTGCAGGATGGCGTTGCTCCCCACGGTGCCGCTGTCGCACGCGCTCGTGGTCGACGACTGTGCGACCCACTGCATCTCGCGGGTGATCGTGAACTTGAGACCGTTGACGGTCTGGGTGGTGACCGTCGTGCCCGGGACGACCGTCGTCGTGAAGCGCGCCGGGTCGGCGGCCGGCCCGCGGACCTGCTCGATGGTCGATGTGGCGAGCTGCGCGGCGACGACCCGGAGCCGCGTGTCGCCCGACACGCCCGTGCCGGCTTCGAACAGCAGCGCCGCGGCCAGGAACGAGAACAAGAGGAGGGTCGATGCGACCACGACTTCGACGATGGTGAAGCCCGATTCCGAGCGCGCGAGAACGCCTGCCCCCCGCCTTGTGCGAGAGGCCCGGGTTCGGCGCGGTGGTCTCCGCGCCCGAGAGGGCCGCTGCATGCCTCTAGAAGTCGGCCGCGAACGCCCCCTTCTGAAGCGCGCGGGCCGGAAACGTGCTGATCAGGTGCGGGTGCCGGGCAGGACGCGCGAGGCCTCGTAGACCGATCCGACCCGTTTGACCGCCAAAAGGATCGAGTGGAGGTGGCCGGGATCGGCGAGCTCGAACTCGAACCGCAGGCGCGCGATGCGATCGGCCTGGGTTTGGGACGTGCACGAAAGGATGTTCACGTGATGCTCGGAGAGCACGTCGGCGACGTCGCGCAGCAAGCGGGAACGGTCGAGGGCCTCGATCTCGACCGACACGACGTAGTTGCCGGGCGAGTCGTTGTCCCACTCGACGTCGATCACGCGGTCGGCCTGGCTGCGCAGGCTGAGCGCGTTCGCGCAGTCGGTCCGGTGTACCGAAACGCCGCGCCCGCGGGTGACGAATCCCATGATCTCGTCGCCGGGTACCGGCGTGCAGCAGCGTGAGAGTCGGACCATCACGTCGTCGAGACCCTCGACGTGCACGCCGACGTCGGCGTGACCACGGGTACGGGCGCGCGGCGGGCGCTGCACGGTGACCGGGAGCTGCTCCTCACCGCCGCGCAGGTCTCGCTGCACGCGCTGCACAACGGCCTTGGCCGAAAGATGGCCCTCGCCGATCGCGGCGTACAGCGTCTCGAGGTCGGTGTAGTTGAGCTGGGCGGCGATCTTCGACATCGCGGTGGACGACGCCAGCTTCTGCACCGGCATGCCTTCACGGCGCAGCGCCCTGATGAGCTCGTCGCGGCCGGTGTCGATCGCGTCGACGCGGCGCTCGCGGGAGAACCACTGCCGGATCTTGGAACGGGCGCGCGGCGTCTGCACGAACTGCAACCAGTCGCGGCTCGGGCCCGCGCCCTGGACCTTGCTGGTGAAGATCTCGCACGTCTCGCCCGACTGCATCGCCGACTCGAGCGGGACCAGGCGGCCGTTCACCCGGGCGCCGATGCAACGATGGCCAACCTCGGTGTGGATGGCATACGCGAAGTCGACGGGTGTCGCGCCCGTCGGCAGCGTGATCACGCGGCCCTTCGGTGTGAAGACGAAGACCTCGTCTTGTTCGAGGTCGATCTTCAGGCTCTGCATGAACTCGCCGGGGTCGGTGGTGTCCTGCTGCCAGTCGACGATGCGCTGGAGCCACACCAGGTCCTCGGTCGGGTTGTGCTGCTCCTTGTAGGCGAAGTGGGCGGCCACGCCGTACTCGGCGCGCCGGTGCATCTCGTCGGTACGGATCTGGAACTCGACCGCGCCACCCTCGGGACCGACCACCGTCGTGTGCAACGACTGGTAGAGGTTGAACTTGGGCATTGCGACGTAGTCCTTGAAGCGACCCTGCACCGGTCGCCAGAGCGCGTGGATCGAGCCCAATGCGCCGTAGCAGTCCTTGACCGAGTCGACGATCACGCGTACGCCGACGAGGTCGTTGATCTCGTCGAACTCCTTGCCGCGCACGACCATCTTCTCGTAGATCGACCAGTAGTGCTTCGGCCGGCCGCGCACATCGGCCCGGATGTGGAGCTGATCGAGGCGGGTGCGCACCTGCTCGAGCACCTCGTGGAGATACTCGTCGCGCTCGCCGGCCGCGTTCAGCACCATCGCCTCGATCTCGACGTAGCGCTTCGGGTGCAGCACTGCGAACGCGAGATCCTCGAGCTGCCACTTCACGTCTTGGACGCCCAGGCGGTGCGCGAGGGGCGCGTAGATGTCGAGGGTCTCCTGCGCGATGCGCCTTTGCTTCGCCTCGGGCAGCGACGCGATGGTGCGCATGTTGTGCAGCCGGTCGGCGAGCTTGATCAGCAGGACGCGCACGTCCTTCGCCATCGCGACGAGCATCTTGCGCATCGTGGCGGCCTGCTGCGCCTCCTTGGAGTCGAACTCCAGGCGGTCAAGCTTGGTCACGCCGTCGACGATGGTGCCCACGTCGGACCCGAAGTCGGCGATGAGATCGTCGAGCGTGAGCGCAGTGTCTTCGACGGCGTCGTGCAGGAGCGCACCCGCGAGCGTGACGTCGTCGAGGCCGAGGTCGGCGAGGATCATGGCCACACCGATCGGGTGGGCGATGTACGGATCGCCCGACCGGCGCATCTGGTCACGGTGGGCGTCGCGGGCGACGATGTAGGCCCGCTCGATCAGCCCGGTGTCGGCATCGGGCCGGCGCGCGAGGAACCGCTCGATCAGCGGTCGGACCGCGCGATCGCTCGAGAGTGCAGTCGTCAGCGGGGTCGACAGCGCGGTGTCACTCATACTGGAGCACCACGTGGAGCGGATAGTCGGCAATCTGCGACCGGCCCTCGAGCGGTACGAGCTCGAGCAGGAACGCGAACCCGGCCACCACGCCGCCGAGCCGCTCCACCAAGCGCGCCGTGGCCGCCGCGGTACCACCGGTGGCGATCACGTCGTCGACGATCAGCACCCGCTCCCCCGGCAGAACCGCGTCACGATGGATCTCGAGCAGATCGGTGCCGTACTCGAGCACGTACTCCTCCTGCTCGATCTCCCACGGGAGCTTGCCGACCTTGCGCACCGGGACGAAGCCCGCGCCCCGGCGGTAGGCGACGGGCGCCGCGAACACGAACCCCCGGGCCTCGATCCCGATCACCTTGTCGATCGGCTCGTCGGCGAAGGGCGCGGCCAGCTCGTCGACCGTCAGCGCGAAGGCGTCGGGCGCGGCGAGCAGCGGCGTGATGTCGCGGAACATGATCCCGGGACGAGGCCAGTCGGGGATGTCGCGCACCAGCTCGCGAAGCGATGAGGTGTCGGCCACAGACCCAGGGTACCGCCGCCCGGGCGTCACCCCGGCCCTTGCCGAGGCGTTTTGCCGCGGCGTGAGCAGGAGCTAGCGGCGCTTGCGGCCGCGCGGTTGGCGCGGACGCGGCTGGATCGTGCGCCCCACCGCGGGTGGACCGGGAACACCCACCGGTGCGAGGGGCTCCGCGATCCCGGTGTCGTCGTCCTCGACGCTCATCTGCGGCACCGCGGCCTGCGCCGACGACGCGGCCGACGCCTCGAGCCGCTTCCGGCGCTCGGCGAGCGCGCGGTACTGCGGCTCGCGTCCCTTCCACCAAGCCAGCAGCGGCGCGGCGACGAAGATCGACGAGTACGACCCGATGAACAGACCGGCCGCGAGTGCGAGCGCGAAGTCTTCGAGCGACGTCGCGCCGAAGATCCCGGCGCCGACGATCAGCAGCGACATCACGGGCAGCAGCGCGACGAGCGTCGTCGACAGCGATCGCATCAACACCTGGTTCAGCGACTTGTTGACCATCTCGCCGTAGGTGGAGCGGCCGGTGGCCGTGAGCACCTTTTGGTTCTCACGGACTTTGTCGAACACGACGACGGTGTCGTAGAGCGAGAACCCGAGAATCGTGAGGAAGGCCGTGATGGTGGCCGGCGTCACCGAGAACTGAAAGAGCGCGTAGACACCGACCGTGAAGATGATGTCGTGGACCACCGCGATGATCGACGCCGCGGCCATCTTGAATTCGAACCGGATCGATAGGTAGATCGCGAGGAGCAGGAAGAAGTAGAGCAACGCCTGCACGGCCTTGCGGCTCACTTCACTGCCCCATGTGGGCCCGACCGACGAGATGCTCACCTCATTGGCGCTCGTACCCGCGTAGTCGGCGAGCGCGCGGGCGACCTTCTCGGTCGGGCTGACGGGCAGTGTCTTCGCGGTCACCGTGACGTTCTGACCCGACACCTTCACGGTCGCGCCACGCAACTGCGTCCCGCGCAACACCCGTTCGACACCGTCCGGCGTGGGTTTGGTGCCGCGCCGCGCCGTGAACGTGAACGAGCCACCACCGCCCTCGTCGGCGGTCGCGAACTGCACCGCGTTCTCCGAGACCCGGCCGTATTGCGCGAGCGCGGTGCGGATCACCTCGGTCGGGTCTTCGACGAGGTGCTCCTGCACGTTGACGCTCTGACCGTTGGCACCCGACAGGATGCTGACCTCGGCGTCGGCGAAACCCAGCGGGCGCAGCACATCACGAACCTCGTCGATGTCCGCGCTCTGTCCCGACGTCATCCGGACCTGCCACGACGTTCCGCCCTTGAAGTCGATGCCGAAGTCGAGGCCGCGCGTGAGCACGAGCACGATGCTCAACACCATGAAGGTGCCCGACAGGATCGCCCAGCGGCGGGAATGCTTGATGAACTGGAAGTTCGTGCGCTCGTGGTAGAAGTCCGACGGCCGGTGGCGCCGCGTGACACCCGGGATGTCCTCGGGCGGGGCGACCGGCGCCTTCACGTTCACGCGACTGCTCCCGGCACGTCGAGCGCCGCGGCGATACCGACACCCGGCATCGTCACCAGCGCGCGACGGCGGGCGAGGATCACGACCAGCGGATGCATGAACGTGTAGGCGAGCAACAGGTCCATCACGGTCGAGATCCCGAGGAACAGCGCGAAGCCCTTCACCGAGCTCGTCGCGAACAGGTAGAGCACCGCGGCGCCGAGCAGCGACACGAGGTCGGCTGCGACGATCGTCCGGAACGAGCGCGTGAAACCGACCTCGAGCGAGGAACGCACGGTGCGGCCCATACGGACCTCGTCTTTGAGACGTTCGAAGTACACGACATATGAGTCGACCGTCACACCGACCGAGACGATGATGCCGGTCACACCCGCGAGGGTCAGCGTGAGGCCGTGCGCGGTCGACAGATACGAGATCACCGTGAAGAACAACATGCCGGTGAGCATGAGACCGAGCACGACGACCATGCCGAGCAGCCGGTAGTACAGGAGCATGTAGAGCGCGACGAGGCCGAGACCGATGAGACCGGAGATGATGCCGGCGCGCAGTTGGTCCTTACCGAGCGTGGGCGACACGCTTTCTACCGTCTGTTTCGACTTGTCGAACTGCACCGGCAGCGACCCGTAGCGCAACACGAGCGCGAGGTCTTTCGCCTCACCTTGGGTGAAGTCACCGGTGATCTGCACGTCGCGGCCGGTGATGCCCGGGTTGATCGAAGGTGCGGACTGCACCACACCGTCGAGCTCGATCGCGACCAGCTTGTTGACGAAGGGGACGGCGATCTTGTCGACGAAGTCGTCGTTCTTGAACCGGATGCTCGTCGTCCAGCCCTGCGTCTGGTCGTACCGCGCGCTGGCCGATCCCACGCTCTTTCCGGTGACGACTGCGGGCTCGAGGGCGTAGCAAGCCGTGCGCTTGCGGTCGGGCAGCACGACTGAGTCGTCGGCGCCGGCATTGGGCGGGTTCTGCCGGATCAGCGCCTCGCACGAGTTTTCCCCGGGCTTGATCTGCGGCACCGTCGTCGTCGTTCCGCCCGCGGTGGTCGTGGTCGCCCCGCCCTTGGTCGTCGACGTTGCCGGCTTGGTGGTGGTCGCCGCTGGCGAAGTCGTCGTGGCCTGGGCGAAACGCGCCGCGATGGGCTCGGTGTTGATCGTCTTCCCCGCGGCTTGGCCCGACGTCGAGGTGTTCCCGGCCGTGGTCGTCGTGGCGCCTGTCGTCGTGGACCCGGAGATGCCCGGACCCGTCGTCGTGGTGCCGCCGGCGGCCGTAGTGGTGGAACCGGCCGGACCGGTGGTCGAGGTCGATGCCACCGCCGACCACGGGATGACGACCGGGTTGTTGCCCTCGTATCTCACGGGTCTGAATCGCAGCTCGGCGGTCTCGCCGACGATGCCTTCGGCCTTCGTACGGTCCTTCACACCGGGCAGGCTCACGATGATGGAGTTGCCTTGGCGTTGCACGTCGGGCTCGGCGATGCCGAGCGCGTCGACGCGGTTGCGGATGACGTCGACCGCAGTGTTCAACGCGCTGAGGTCGGTGCCCTCGACGGGGAACAGCACGATCGAGATGCCGCCCTGGAGATCGAGTCCGAGCACCGGTCGGTTGCTCGACAGCAACGTCGCAGCGAACGTGCCGACGATGACGACGACAGTGACGGTCAGCATTATGACGTGACGGCGCACGGTTCAGCCGGCCTCCGAGGCCTCGTCCGAGGCATCGAGGCTCTCGTCGTGTTCGGTCAGGACCTGTCCGATCGCGCCGCGAGCGACGCGGACGACGGTGCCGGGCGCGATCTCGAGATCGGCATCGTCGTCGCCGAGGCGAACGACCCGGCCGTAGATACCGCTCGTGGTCACGACATCGTCGCCTTGGCGCAGTTGGCTCTGGAGCGCGCGCACCATCGCGATACGCCGCTGCTGCGGGCGCCAGAGCAGCAGGTAGAAGGCGCCGATCATGAGGACCAGCCAGGCGATTACGAGCGGCACGTACCGTCCTCTAGTTGCGATGAAGCGGGTTCGACGCTACCACCGTCACTCCGCGCCGCCGGGTCAGGCGATCGGCACGTCGAAGGTGCGGCCGCGGTCGACGGCGATCGCGTCGGCCAGGCGCCCGAGCACGTCGCCGCGGTTCATGATCACCTGGCCCCGGTATGCGCCCCGGGGCAGCTTGGCCCAACGTGCAGCCGCCTCGAGCGCCGCCTCGTCGAGGCGATCGGCCTCGACCACCGCGTCGAGATAGCCCGCGGCGTAGGCGCCATCGGGGTCGTACATCTTCGCTCCGACCGTGGCGAGCTGGAGCTCGCGGGGCGACAGCCGCTCGCGCGCCAGCTCCACGGCCCAGCGGGGCAGCACCAAGCCGATCTCGGTCTCGATCAGCCCGATGCGGAACGCACCGCGGGCGCCGATGCGCTCGTCGGCGCCGAGCAACAGGAGCGAGCCCGCCGCGACCGCGTGACCCGGACACGCGATCACCACCGGGACCGCCGATCCGAACAGTCGCGTGATCAGCGCGCCGCCGTCGGTTACGAGCACGCCCGCGGCGTTGCCTCCCGACCGCATGACCTTGAGGTCGAAGCCGCCCGAGAACATGCCCGGCGTGCCGGTGATGAGCAGCGCGCCCACCTGCTCCTCGCCGGCATCCTCGGCGCGGGTGAGTGCGGCGTCGAGTTGCGCGATCACGTCGGGTGACAGCGCGTTCGCCTTGCCGTTCGCGATCGTCACGTGCGCGATGCGATCGCGCACTTCGTACCGCACCAGATCTTCGGACATGCTCGGCTCCTCGCCTGATCAGAACAGGTTGGGAGCCTCGCCGGGAGTGCTCGGTCCGTGCAACCCGAGGTGGTCGAACGCGGCCGGCGTCGCGGTCCTCCCGCGGGGGGTGCGCTCGAGCAGACCGCATTGCAGGAGGAACGGCTCGTACACGTCTTCGACGGTTTCCGGGGCCTCCCCCACGGCCACCGCCAACGTCCCGAGCCCGACCGGGCGCCCCGCGAACGTCCGGCACAAGGCCCCGAGGATCGCCCGGTCGACCTTGTCGAGCCCGAGCTCGTCGACCTCGAACAACGCCAACGCGTCGCGGGCGGTCTCGAACGACACCGTGCCGTCGGCGCGCACCTCCGCATAGTCACGCACCCGCTTCAACAGCCGGTGCGCGATGCGCGGCGTGCCGCGGCTGCGCGACGCGATCTCGACCGCACCGTCGCCGTCGAGCTCGACGCCGAGAATCTGCGCCGCGCGCGCCAGGATCGTCGTGAGCTCGTCGACCTCGTAGTAGTCGAGGCGCGCGACGAACCCGAAGCGGTCGCGCAACGGACCGGTGATCAAGCCGGTGCGCGTCGTCGCGCCGACGAGCGTGAACCGCGGCAGGTCGAGACGGATCGTGCGCGCCGACGGCCCTTTCCCGATCACGATGTCGAGCTGGAAGTCTTCCATCGCGGGATAGAGCACTTCTTCGACGGCGCGCGGCAATCCGTGGATCTCGTCGATGAACAGCACTCCGCCGTCGTCGAGGCTCGAGAGGATCGCCGCCAGATCTCCCGCCCGTTCGAGCGCGGGTCCGCTCGTGGGCTGCATGCGTGCGCCCATCTCGGTGGCGATGATGCCCGCCAGCGTCGTCTTTCCGAGGCCCGGCGGGCCCGCGAACAACACGTGGTCGACGGCCTGCTTGCGCTGACGTGCCGCCGTCAACATGATCTCGAGGTGCTCGCGCAAGCGGGGCTGGCCGACGAATTCGTCGAGCCGCTTGGGTCGCAGCGTCGTCTCTTCCGCGGCTTCCGCGGGATCGGCGGTCGGGCTCAGCAGCTCTTCTCTCATCGTGATCCCGCCAGCACTCGGAGCGCATCGCGCAACAGCTCTTCGACTGTTCCTTCGTCGCCGAGCTGGCCGAGCACCGAGCGCACCTCGTCGGCCGAGTAGCCGAGCCCTATCAGCGCGTCGCGCACCTCGCCGCGCGGCGTGGCGGGCCCACCGGCGTCGACTGTGATATCGAGGTCGGGTACCTCGAGGCGCGCTTTGAGCTCGATCAGCAGGCGCTGCGCCGTGCGCTTCCCGACCCCGGGCACGAGCATCAACAGATCGAGATCGTCGTCGGCCAGCCCGCGGCGCAACGCACCGGGCGTGTGCACCGACAAGATCGCGAGCCCGAGCTTCGGGCCGACTCCCGTCGCGGCGATCAGCGCCTCGAACGTGTCGCGTTCGTCGCGGCTCGGGAAGCCGTACAGCGTCATCGCGTCTTCGCGCACGTGCAGATGTGTGAAGAGGAACGCGTTGGTGCCGGGAGCCATCGTCGGCACGACCCGCAACGGGATGTAGACTCGATACCCGACGCCACCCACCTCGACGAGCACCTCGCCACTCGTCGTGCGCTCGACGATCGTGCCGCGCACCGACCCGATCACGACGTGATTCCTATTTGCCCGGCACTGATCTGCGCGGCCAACGGGGCGCGCCAGAGATGACAGCACGCGAGCGCGAGCGCGTCGGCCGCGTCGGCGGGCTTGGGGATCTCGGCGAGGTTGAGGAGTCGGGCCACCATCATCTGGACCGCAGCTTTGTCGGCCCGCCCGTCACCCGTCACGGCGAGCTTGACCTCGTTCGGGCTGTACAGCGCGACCGGGATGCCGGCCCGGGCCGCGATCACGAGCGCGAGCCCGCTCGCCTGCCCGACCGACATGGCCGTGCGCGCATTGTTCTGGAACAGGACGCGCTCGACCGCGACCGCCGACGGCGCAACCTGCGCGATCAGCTCGCGCAGGTCGTTGTCGAGGGCCAGCAACCGCTCGGGCAGTGAATCGCCGGGCGGGGTGCGGATGACACCGCACCCGAGGGCGCGCGGATTGCCTCGTTGTCGGGCGACGATCCCGTAGCCACAGCGCGACAGCCCGGGGTCGATGCCGAGCACCGGACCGAGCGGGTCGAACATGAGTTCGATACTACGAGGCGCGGGGCGTGGTCACGCGGATCGGCTCGGTGCGGGTCAGCCGCGGGAGCGCAGGACCCGCCAGAGCACGATGAGGAGCAAGACTCCGATGCCGACCGGGACCAGGCGCTTGGCCGTCGACTGCCCGGCCATCTCGAACAGGTCGATGGGCTCGACATCCTTCGACTCGATGCGCCGCAGCTCGCCCGTTACCGGCGCCGGCGCGGAAGAGGACGCGCTGCGGCCGTTCGAGGATTCCGTAGGTACGTCGGGTGCCGCCGGCTCCGCACCGGCGTCGGGACTGCTGACCGCGGGAACCGCGGCAGCCGGACTGGCGGATTGATTGGCCAGCACGTCACGCTCGAGGTTCTCGACGAACTGCCGCATCAGCTTCGACGACACGTCGACGAGCACGCCGCGACCGAACTGCGCGACCTTGCCGGTGATCGCGAGGTCGGTGGCCACCTCGACCCGGGTCCCGCCGTTGTCGTCGGCCATCGTCACCACGATCGTCGCTTTGGCGTTGCCCTGGCCGCGCGTGTCGCGGCCGGCGGCGTCGATCACGAGCCGGCGACCGGCCTCGTCGACCTCGGCGAGGGTTGCCGTTCCCTTGTACTGCGCGGTGATCGGCCCGACCTTCACCTTCACGATGCCGCGGTACTCGTCGCCTTCGATCTCCTGCAGCTGCGCGCCGGGCAGGCACGGGGCGATTCCCTCGATGTCGAGCAGCACCTTCCACGTGTCTTCGATCGGGGTGCTCACTCGGAAGCTGTCTGCGATCTCCATACCTTCTCCAGCGCGATCAGATCTGCGGGGGTGTCGACATCGGCGGGCTCGCCGGTGCCGTCGCACGGTACCTCCACCGCGCCGTGACGGCGCAGGAGCACCCGCGCGCCTTCGTCGCCGGCGAGTGCGAGCGCTTCGTCCCAATGGGCGCGCCCGATGAGCACCGGGTTCCCGCGCCCACCGCCGTAGGTCGCGACCGCAAGGCGGGCGCCCTCGTCGTATGCGGCCGCGACGCGGCGGTACGCATCGGATCCCATGAGCGGTTGGTCGGCGAGCCCCACGACGACGGCCTCGACCGCGTCGGAGTCTCTCAGCGCTCGGAGTGCGACCTGGAGGCTCGACGAGATGCCGCGCTCGGGCGCATCATTGCGGACGATCGTCACGCGCTCGGCATCAGATGCGAGCGCGGCCGCGGTCCGATCATCGGATACGACCACGACGACCGGTGCCAGCCCGCTGCCGATCGCGGCGGTCACGGCGTGCACCACGAGCGGCCGGCCGCCCAGCTCCAACAACGGCTTCGGAGTGTCGCCCCCGAACCGCTCGCCCCGGCCGGCGGCAAGCACGACCGCGGCGCAACGCGCGCTCAGAGCGCCTCGAGTGCGCGGCCGACGAGGACGCGCGCGAGGTGCGCCCGGTACTCCGGCGTCGCGTTCAGGTCGGTCGTGGGCTCGGTCCCGACGGCCGCGTGCGCGGCGGCATCGGCGGCCGACGCGCCCTGCGCGAGCGCCTGCTCCACTCCCGTCGCGCGCAACGGCGTGGATCCCATGTTGATCAAGCCGACCCGCGTTTCGCCGTTCGTGCGCGCCGCGACCACGCCGACGATCGCGAAGTCCTGCGCGCGCCGGTTGAATTTCTCGAACGCGAAGCCGTTCGGCCCCGATTTGGGAACCCGGATCTCGGTGAGCAGCTCGTCGGGCGCGAGCGCGGTCTCGAGGAAGCCCTGGAAGAACTCCGACGCCGGGATCTCGCGCGTCCCGCCCGGACCTTGCGCGACGAAAGTCGCATCGAGTGCCAGCAGTGCGGCCGGGAGGTCGGACGCGGGATCGCCGTGGGCGACGGAACCGCCGATCGTGCCGCGGTGACGCACCTGGTTGTCGCCCACCTGCGCTGCGACCGCGCGGATGACCCCGCACTCGCGTTCGAGCACGTCGTTCGTCTCTACGTCGCGGTGACGGGTGAGCGCGCCGATCGCCACGTGATCGCCCGCGTCGCGCACGTAGGAGAGATCGCGGACCCGTCCGACGTCGATCAACACGGTGGGCGTCGCGAGGCGCAGCTTCATCAACGGCAGGAGCGACATCCCGCCCGCGAGCAACTTGGCGTCTTCGCCGTGCTCGGCGAGCTGGGCGATCGCGTCGGCGGCCGACTCGGCCCGCACGTAGTCGAACGCGGCGGGGATCACGACTTCGACTTCATGTCATCGGCCGCGGCGAGCACCGATTCGACGATGTTGTGGTAGCCGGTGCAGCGGCACAGGTTTCCTTCGATACCGATCCGCACGTCACGCTCGGTCGGGTTCGGGATCTCCTCGAGCAGCGAGACGGCCGCCATGACCATGCCCGCCGTGCAGTATCCGCACTGGAGGCCGTGGTGCTCCTGGAACGCGGTCTGCACCGGGTGCCACTCGTCACCGTTGGCGAGGCCTTCGATGGTCGTGACATTCGCGCCGTCGGCCTGGGCCGCGAGCATCGTGCACGACTTCACCGACTCGCCTTCGAGCAGAACCGTGCAGGCCCCGCACGACGATGTGTCGCAACCGACCTTCGTCCCGGTGAGCGCGCACGCCTCCCGCAGGTACTGCACGAGCAGCGTGCGAGGTTCCACATCGTGGGCCTGCGCGGCCCCGTTGACCGTGATCGCGATCCTCATGGCGCCGGAGGCTAGCCGGACCGCCAATCGCGCTGACGTTCCGCTTCGGCCTGCAATGCCGCGGGCCAGGTTCCGATGAATGACCCCATCGCCCCATCCCCTGGTCCGATGTTCTCGACGAACGATGCCTCGACCAGGTTCCGTGTTTCCGCGTCTCCCTCGCGCAGCTCGGCATCGAGGAACGACAGGCACCGTTCGACGAGCTCACTCTCCCCGCGGTCGTGGGCGGCGACGACGAATCGGGTCAGGTCGCCGTACAGGACGTGCGGGAGCGGTTCGTCATAGAACGCGAGATGATCGTCGATCACGATCCCGAACTCGGGAACGGCTCCGCGGAGCCGCTCGATCACCTGCGCGTACGCGCGGGTCACGGCCGGTCGGCCTCAGCGACCCGTGTTCCGACGTTCATTTTGCGACTCAATGCGATTTCCGCATGATCTCGCAAAAAGTACGAGCTGCGCCCCAGCGCGCGGGTGATCGCCGGTCCGGGCATCGCGGACGGTTCGGGATCAGCCGCTGACGTTGGGGCCGGCGCGTTCGACGGTGATGCGTACGAGCACGCGGCGATCGCGTTCCATGGCGGCGCGGTAGTCGTCCCAGTCGGGGTGCTCGCCGGCGACGCGGCGGTAGTAGTCGACGAGACCTTCCATCGCGTCGGGGAGGTGCACCACTTCGGCGGGGCCTTCCACCTGCACCCATTCGCCGAAGAAGCCGTCGTTGAGCACGCAGATCGCCGCGTAGCCCGCGCGTTCGACGTGCTTGGTCTTCATCGCGGTCTCGCGGGTGCTCACCACGACCCGTTCGTCGTCGTCGACCGCGCACGCGATCGGCGACATTGCCGTTCGACCGTCGGAGCGCGTGGTCGCCATCACGCCGCGATGATTCGCTTTGACGAACTCGAGCGCTTCGGCGACGTCCATCAGCTAGAGCGCCGCGAGAACGGGCGCGAGCTTGTCGGCCGAGACGAACGTGGCGCCGACCACCTTGCGGTCGACGAAGCGCACGATCCCGTCGGGACCGACCACGAACACCGAGCGCTTCACCGGGATGAGCTTGCCGCCTTTCACCCCGTAGAGCTCGATCACCTTCTTGTCGGTATCGGCGAGCAACGGGAAATGGAAGCTGCGCTTCTCCGCCCACCGCTCGTGACTGTCGACATCTTGGGGCGAGATCCCGAGCAGCACCGCGCCGCTCTCCTCGAACTTCGAGAAGTCGTCACGGTACGAGCACATCTGGCGCGTGCATCCGGGCGTGTCGTCGCCGGGATAGAACGCGAGCACCACCTTGGCGCCGCGGTACTCCGACAACGTGTAGTCGCGACGCACGCCGTCGGCGATGCCGGGCAGCGTGAAATCCGGTGCTTCCTGTCCAACCTCGATCATCCCGCTCATTCGGTTTTGGTCCTTCTGTTGGTTAGGCGCTGACCGCTTCGAGCACGGCATCGGGGATGTCGAAGTTCGCGTACACGGCCTCGACGTCGTCGTGGTCCTCGAGCGCGTCCATCAGGCGGAGCACCGACTTGGCCGGGCCCTCTTCGTCGAGGCCGACCGAGGTGGTCGGGATCATCGTCAGGTCGGACGACTTCACCTTGAAGCCGGCTTCCTCGATCGCGGTGCGGACGGCGTGCAGCTCGGTCGGCGGCGTGGTGACGTGCCAGGCGTCCCCGACATCCTCGATGTCCTCGGCGCCGGCATCGGCCGCGGCCAGCGTGAGCTCGTCTTCGTCGGCGGCCTTGTCGACGAGCACGATGCCCTTGCGCTCGAACTGCCACGACACCGCGCCCGGCTCCGCGAACGACCCACCGTTGCGGCTGAAGATGTTCTTGATCTCGGCCGACGTGCGGTTGCGATTGTCGGTAAGCGTCTGCACGATCACCGCCACGCCACTCGCGGCGTAGCCCTCGTACGAGACCGACTCGTAGATGACCCCTTCTTCCTCGCCGCTCCCCCGCTTGATCGCCCGTTGGATCGTGTCGACCGGCAACGAGTTGTCACGCGCCTTCTGCACCATGCTGCGCAACGTCGCGTTCGACGTCGGGTCACCACCGCCCGAACGCGCCGCGATCTCGATCTGGCGGATGAGGACTGCGAAGAGCTTGCCGCGCTTGGCGTCGGCGGCACCCTTCTTGTGCTTGATCGAATGCCATTTCGAGTGACCCGACATTCAACTTCCCTTCATGAAGAGCTCGTGGACGCGTAAGTCTCCTGAGAGCTCGGGATGAAACGTAGCGAACAAGATGGAACCCTGCCGTCCCAGCACGGGCACCCCCTCGTGCGCGGCCAACACCTCGACATCCGGCCCGACCCGTTCGATCACCGGCGCCCGGATGAACACGCCCGAGAACGGGCCATCCACCAGCCCGGCGATATCGAGATCGGCTTCGAACGAGTCGAGTTGGCGGCCGTAGCCGTTGCGGCGCACGGTGACGTCGATGGCTCCGAGCGGCTGCTGGTCGGCGCGACCGTCGACGACCTCGGCCGCGAGCACGATCAGTCCCGCGCACACGGCCAGCGCGGGCATCCCGTCACGGAGCGCGTCCCGCAGGGGTGTGCGCAAGCCCGACGAGTCGAGCAGCTTGTCGACGGTGGTCGACTCGCCCCCGGGCAGCGCGATCGCGTCGACGCCCGCGAGCTGCTCGGGCGCCTTGACGAGCGAGACTTCAGCGCCGAGCGCGTCGAACGTCTCCGCCTGCTCGCGAAACGCGCCCTGCAGCGCGAGTACCCCGACCTTCATCCCCGCCCCGTCGCTACGGCGCGCGGCCTACGGCAGGAGGGCCTCCGCTCCATCCCACCGCTCTTCACCTGGAGGCCTCGTGCCGCGCATCGCTACCAGCCGCGGTCGGCGAGCTTCACGTCGAGCGAACCAATCTCCTCGCCGCGCATCGCGTCGCCGAGGCCGCGCGAGACCTTGGCCACGATGTCGGCGTCACTGAAGTGCGTCGTCGCTTCGACGATCGCACGAGCGCGCTTCGCGGGGTCGGACGACTTGAAGATGCCGCTCCCGACGAACACCGACTGCGCACCGAGCTGCATCACGAGCGCGGCGTCGGCCGGTGTGGCGATGCCGCCGGCACAGAACAACGGAACGGGCAACTCACCCTTCTCCGCGACCTCTTGCACGAGATCGAGCGGCGCCCGCAGATCGGTCGCCCAGCGGTAGAGCTCCTCGGAACCCGCCTGCGCGATAGTGCCGATGTCGCCGAGGATCATGCGGAGGTGCCGCACCGCCTCGACGATGTTGCCGCTGCCGGCCTCACCCTTCGAGCGGATCAGTGCCGCACCTTCACCGATGCGCCGCAGCGCCTCGCCGAGGTTGGTCGCGCCGCACACGAACGGAACCGTGAACGCCCACTTGTCGACGTGGTACGACTCGTCGGCCGGAGTGAGCACCTCGGACTCGTCGACGTAGTCGACACCGAGCGACTGCAGCACCTGCGCCTCGGCGAAGTGGCCGATCCGGCATTTCGCCATGACCGGGATCGTCACGGCCTTCTGGATGCCCTCGATCATCGAAGGATCACTCATCCGCGCGACGCCGCCGTCACGGCGGATGTCGGAGGGAACCCGTTCGAGGGCCATCACCGCCGACGCGCCCGCGTCTTCCGCGATCTTGGCCTGCTCGGGCGTGACGACGTCCATGATGACGCCGCCGCGCAACATCTCGGCGAGCCCGCGCTTTACTCGCGCGGTCCCGGTTGTGCGTTCGTCGGTCATGAATCCGAGTCTACCGACGCGCTCCCGTGGGTTCGGAGCCGATTTCTACGGGGTCGCGGTGACGGTGTACGACGTGTCGGGGAGTTCGACCCAGGTCTGGCCGGGAGTGAGGTTGATCACGTCGCCGTTGACGTTGAGGAACTTCGCCGGCTTGTCCTTGTCGGGCCGTGACCACGTGCCCTTGATCTCCTTGCCCGCCGTGTAGACGTACGCGATCCCGGTCCCTTCGAGCACGCCCTCCGCCTGGAGATTGCCGGCGCCGCCCGCGTACTCCACGAACATCACCACGATGTTCTTGGGTGCGAGCCGCACGTTGTCGGCGTCGATGTCGGGGCCGCCGAACATGGTTCGCAGCCACGTGCCGCTCGCGGCGTCCCAATCCCACGTCGCCTCGAAGCCGGCTTGGAATCCGACGACCACGTGGCTGACGGGCGTGCCGCCGACCTTCGCCTTCGGCTTGCGGTACGTGAACAGGGGCTTGGTGGGTATCGGCTTGGCGTCGGGGGTCGCGTACATCTGGTCGACGCGCGCCCAGAGGTTGTACGGCGCTTCGTCCCAGTCGTCGCCGTGGTACTGGGTACCGTCGGCGCGGTACATCAGGTCGCCGGCCCGGGTCTCGTCGAGTTGCACCACCGGCGCGGTGTCGATGCTGTCGAGCGCGTACTGCGCGCCGCCCGAGAACACGAACACGCCGCCGATCGGCCACACGATGCTCTGGTCGGTGAGGCGGACGGAGCGGACCGGCCCCACCCTTTCGGGCGCGTGCGAGTTGAAGATCGCGGCGAGCCGGGTTGCGCTGCCCTCGACGACTTCTTCGTAGACGACGTCGGCCTGGTCGATGCCGTACTGCTTGGCGGCGTCGGTGTTGTTGACCTTCACGGTGATCGCGGGCCGCGTCAACGACACGCCGCTCTTGTCGACCAGACCGGTGAGTGGAGCAACCTTGCCGGGCTTCGGCGGCGGTCGCTTCACCGTGGTGCTCGTGGTGGACGATGTGGTGGCCGTCTTCTCGTCGTCGCCACCGCTCAACGCGATCGCGGCAACCCCGCCGACCACAACCACGACGGCGACCGCCGACGCGATGACGGTGATGCGGCGCGTGCGCCAGAGTCTCAGGAGGGCATTCATCACATTGCCTGCAAGGCTTTGATCCGATCGTCGAGCGGTGGGTGCGTGTCGAAGAGATGGTTGAGCCGGTTCTGACCCTTGCGGGTCTCCTTCTCGAGCGGCTCCTCGATCCAGAGATGCGCGGTCGCCTTCGATGACGAGTTGACGACGGTGCTGTCGTCCTTCAGCTTCTCGAGCGCCGAGATCAAGCCCGGCGGATAGCGCGTCAGCTGCACGCCCGACGCGTCGGCGAGGAACTCACGCTTCCGGCTCACAGCCGACTGCATGACGTAAGCGATGATCGGGGCGAAGATCAACAAGATGAACCCGAAGATCACGAGTATGAACCCGAGCGGGTTGCTGCCGTTGTTGTCGTCGTCGCCACCGCTCAGGCCGCCGAAGAACGCGAACCGGAGGAAGAAGTCGGAGGCCAACGCGATGATGCCGACCATCGTGACCGTGAGCGTCATGATCAGGATGTCGTAGTTGCGGATGTGGCTCAGCTCGTGCGCGAGCACCGCCTCGAGCTCGACCCGATTCATCTTCTCGAGCAGCCCGGTCGTCACCGCGACCGCCGCGTGCTTCGGGTTCCGCCCCGTCGCGAACGCGTTCGGAGCCTGGTCTTCGATGATGTAGAGGCGCGGCTTCGGGAGCCCGCTCGCGATGCACAGACCCTCGATGAGGTTGTAGAGGCGCGCGTACTGGTGCTCGTCGGCGGGCTTCGCGCGGGAGATCGCGAGCGCGGCCTTGTCGCTGTTGAAGTACGACACCGTCGACGAGACGATGACGATCACGGCGACGATCGCGAGTCCGACGACGCCGCCATTGAGCAGGTAGTTGAAGACGAATCCGACGAGCGTCAGCAGAACGACGAAGCCGAGAATGAGCAGGAACGTCTTGCGTTTTGTTCGCGGTGATTTGTTCGTACAACGAGAACCTCGGAACCGGTGGTCGGCGAGTCGGGCGGAACTAGAACTGAACCTTCGGTACCTCGCTCGCGCCCTCTTCCGCCTTGAAGTACTCGCGTCCCTTGAACCCGAACATGCCGGCGATGATGTTCGACGGGATCGTCTCGATCTTGTTGTCGTACTTGTTCACGCTGTCGTTGTAGAACTGCCGCGAGTACGCAATCCGGTCTTCGGTGGAGCTTTCCAGCACATTGGGATCCTAAGCTTAGAATTCCACGTGGACAAGTTGTCGCGGCCGCTTCTATAGTGTCACCTAAATACTAGTGACTCCAGCGTAACTGGACTGGCCACAGTTAGGCCGCAAATGTAATCACACTGGCTCACCT
>JADMIO010548884.1_pt1 | contig 70938 bp, 54 predicted proteins | sample 8958161 | NCBI WGS metagenome assembly JADMIO01 (sample SAMN16585339, study PRJNA669376) | soil metagenome | isolation source: Crop rotation soil | place: USA: Cullars Rotation, Alabama | collected 2011 | reverse complement strand
GACAACTTGTCCACGTGGAATTCTAAGCTTAGGATCCCAATGTGCTGGAAAGTCTACCGCCGTACGAACGACGGAGCGTTCGCGCCTGCATTGAACGTGACCGATCCCGGCTTCAACGCCGACATCAGTCAGGACGCCTCCGGTCGCCTGTGGCTGACCGACTTCGTCCATGGCTTCCGGCCGGTCGACAGCGGCGCGACCAATGAATCGGTGGCCGGACGAGGCGTCAACGTCTTCTTCGACCACCAGGACGATCTCTGGGTGGCGACATTCGGCCAGGGGTTGTGGAAGATCCACAACGCCGGCCAGCCCGGCGCCACCATCGCCCGCGCGACGGTCGACGCCGGACTCCTCAGCGATGAACTGAGCGGCTTCCTCGAGGACCGCGATGGCAATCTCTGGGTGGGCGCCAACGTCGGCCTTCACCGGCTCACCCCAAACAAGGCCACATCGATCGTCGACGTCGGCGTCGTCCACGGCGTCGCGACCGACAGTGATGGCACTACCTGGCTGGGCGGCACCGCCGGCCTCATCGCGGTCACGCTGCCGCGCGGCGGCAACGAACAGCGACGCATCGTCTCGACGCAGGAAGTACGCGCGCTGCATCGCGGACCCGACGGCGTGGTGTGGGTCGCGACCGCCGATGGCCTGCATCAGATCCGCAATGGCCACATCGCCAACGTCACAATCAGTGGACCGCACCTCGGGCACGTCATCGACATGGCGTCCGATCGACGAGGCACATTGTGGGTCGGCGACGAAGTCGAAGGGCTGGTCGCGGTGGCCGACGGCCGGGCGATCCGATCCGATCTGGAACAGTCCGAAGGAGCTGGCAGGCCGTCGGTGTTGACGGTTGATTCGCAGGACCGCCTGTGGGTGGCCTTCAGCGACGGCACGCTGCGAATGGTCCATAACGGCATCACCGAGCGATTTGGACCCGCCGAAGGCCTGCCGCACAGCATGATCTTCGCAATCCATGACGCCGGCGACGGCGGCATCTGGATTGGCGGCGATCAAGGCCTCAGTCACTTTCTCAGCGGCCGGTTCCAGACGCTCAGCGGCCGCAACCTGCCGAATGAACGCGTGCTGCAAGTTGCCAGCGATGATGACGGGCAGCTGTGGTTGGGACTGTCAACGGTCGGCTTCGTTCGAATCAATCCGGCCGAGATCGCGCACGCGCTCGACAATGTGACCTACCGGATCCACTACGCCGTCTACACCTGGTCGGACGGCATCGCCGGCGCGCCCGACGTCTTCAACATGCGGGGTGTGTCTGATGACCACCAGGGCCGGCTCTGGTTCGTCACCAGCCGCGGCGTCACCATGTTCGATTCCCGGTCGTTGAAGCAGGATCGCGACTTTGCCACCACCCGTCCACGCATTGAAGGCGTCACCGCCGAAGGCCGCTGGTATCAGGCCAGGAGCGGGTTGCGACTGCAGCCGGGAGTCAAGGCGGTGCGAATCGATTACGCACGCGTGAGCCTGTCCTCCTTCGACCAGGTGAAATTCAGATACCGTCTCGACGGTCTCGATACTGAATGGGTTGACGGCACCGGCCGGCGGCAAGCTTCTTACACCAACCTCGGTCCTGGCGACTATCGCTTCCGCGTCCAGTCCACCAACACGGCCACGTGGGACGACCCGGAAACGACCTGGGCGTTCGCGATCGCCCCGGCCTTTTACCAGACCCGATGGTTCCAGGTCGCCTGCGTCCTGGTCGCCGGCCTGAGCATCGTCGCGTTGTGGCGACTGCGACTGCGGCAGATCCGCAAAGACCTCGCGGTGGTCTACAACGAGCGCGTCCGCTTGAGCCGCGAAATCCACGACACGCTGCTCCAGAGCCTCGCCGGCGTCGCCATGCAGCTCGACGTCGCCTCGAGCGACCCGGGGATGTCGACCCGCATGCGCATCGCCATGATCAGGATGCGCCGCCAGCTCGAAGACAAGATTGAGGAGACGCGGGAATCGATCTGGAACCTGCGGTCGGCAACCGCCACCGAACGCGACATCGTCACCGCCCTGCGCAGCATTGGCCAACGGATTACCTCTGGCCGCGTCCGCTTTGCGATGAATGTCACGGGAACGCCACGGTCGTGCGAATCGAAGGTCCAGGCCGAGGCGGTGCGCATCGCCCAGGAAGCGGTGATGAATGCAGTACGGCACGGCCGTGCTCAGCAGGTGCAGCTGGATCTCGGATTTGGCGAACGCACCCTCCGGCTATGCGTCTCCGATGATGGCCAGGGTTTCGATCCCGCGTCAGTGGCGGGCAGCAACGGCCGTCACTACGGCCTCATCGGCATGCAGGAGCGCGCTGCAGAAATCGGCGGCCGCTGCACCGTCGAGTCGTCACCAGGCAAGGGAGCACAGGTAGTGGCGGAATTTCCGCTGAGCGCCTGAGCCCGCCCACCAGCCGTGCCCGCCCCTCCGATCGGCATCCTCGTCGTCGACGACCATCGCATCCTGCGTGACGGACTGACGTTGATCATCGAGCGTGAGCGCGACATGCGCGTGATCGGCGCGGCCGCGACCGGCGAAGAGGCGCTCGACCAGCTGAAGCTGCTGCAGCCATCGGTCATCCTCATGGACCTGAACCTGCCCGGCATCTCTGGCGTGCAGACGATCCGTGCCATTCGCCAACTCGACGCCAAAACACCAATCGTCGTCCTGACTATGTATCAGGGCGATGAGGACATCAGACGAGCGCTCGATGCGGGCGCAACCACTTACCTGCTCAAGCACTCACTCTCGGATGATTTGGTACGGGTCATTCGCGGCGTTCATGCCGGAGAACGCCCACTTCCACCTGACGTCCAGGCGCGCCTGGCCGATACGGCCACTCAACCGACGCTGTCGAAACGGGAAGTGGAAGTGTTGGAACTGGTGCTGGATGGGTGCCGCAACAAGGAGATCGCCGACGCGCTCTCGATCAGCCAGGAGACCGTCCGCGTCCACTTGCGGACGATCTTCTCGAAGCTTGGCGTTCACGATCGCACGGCCGCGGTGAAGGTCGCCCTTCACCGCGGCATCGTGCACATCAAGTAGCCGCCAGCCGCCAGCCGCTAGGCGGTAGGCGGTAGGCGGTAGGCGGTAGGCGGTAGTCTAGAAATCGAACTGCGCGCCGATGCGGATCATCCGCCCCGTCAGAATCGAGATCACGTCCCTCCAGGTCGGACCGTACGCGGTGCTCATCGCCAGCACATCGCTGGCATTGAACACGTTGTAAATGTCGAGATTGGCGCGCAGCCGCTGCCGCCCGCCGAACTGGAACAGGCGCGAGAAGCGGAGGTCAATCTGCTGCAGCCGCGGCTCGAACATCGACTGCGGCGGGATGATCGAGATGGTGCGGTTGGCGTTGCAGGTGGCGGCGCCGACGGCGCAATCCGAGAGATTGCGACCGAGCGACGGGGCAATCTGGGCATTGGTGACCACGAGCGTGGCATCGACCGGCACGCCCGGGACGTTCTGGTAGATCGCGCTCGCCTGCAGATTCCAGGGCAGCGGATACACCGCGAGCCCCTTGAACTGGGTGCCCGCGCTCCACGGCGGAGTCACATGGCAGTAGTCCTCGCGCGCCGCCTGCGGTGAGTCGACGACGACGCAGTCGTCGGTCACGGTCCGGCCAACGCTCACGCCACCCGACACCTGACCGCCCCGTCCGAAGCGGGCGTTCACGGTCGCATCAACACCGTTGTATACACGGGTCAGCGCACCGCCGAAGTCCTTCGCCGAACGAATGAGGTTGTCGGTCTGGCCGAAGAGCGCCGGCTTCACGTCGTAGAGGCCGCACAGCCGCTGACCGCCACCACCAGGCAGGCGAGAATCGGTCGGCGACGTGATGCAGTACGGATCGTGATCAGCCGGCGTGATGCGCAGGTTGTCGGTCACCAGCAGGCTCGACTCGGCGTTCGGAATGCCGTTGCCGCCGCCGTCACCGCCGTACCAGGTACGGAAGTAGCCGACGTTCAGCGCCATCGTCGCGGTCAACTGGTGCTGCATCGAGACCGAGCTCTGCCAGTTGTGATACTGGCGATTGAGCCCCTCCAGCACGCCGTCTGAGAACTTCGACGCGCCGGCCGCTTTGCCGAAGGCCAGGTTCGACCATGGACCGCATTCGCCGTTGGCCCCTGTGTTCAGCAGATCGCAATCCGGAACGTAGTTGCGGTTCGCATCGTTCCAGGTGCGTGTCGTCGTCCGCACCAGGTTACGCACCGGGTTGGCCGCCGCACCACGAATGATGTCCGGGTAGAGACCGAGCGATCCCTTGATGGCGGTCTTGGAGGTGCCGAACAGGTCGTACGCCGCGCCGAGACGCGGGCTGAGGTTGCGGTAGTGCGGCACGTTCTCGAGCGGCGCGAAGCGGCGTTCAGACGTGAACTTGCCCGCCGGCAGGACTTGCTCCGGCGTCGACGCCTTGACGTCGTTGTAGCGCAGGCCGAGGTTCATCGTCAGGCGCCGCACTGTCCACTGATCCTGTGCGAAGACCGCGATGTCCTTGGCACTCTCCTCGTAGTTCCACGGCGCATCGAGCAGCGTCAGCTGATTGGGGACACCGTTGTTAAAGCGGTAGTCCACTGCGGTGCCGTGCATGTCGCCGTCGTGGCCCAGTGCCTTGATGTCGCCCTGGCGGATCTGGAAGAACTGGATGCCGGTCTTCAACTGGTGCGAACCAGTGATGTACGACAGCGAGAAACGTTCGTGGTACTGGCGGCGCGGCAGCGTGCGCGTGGCGACGTTGCCGTAAATCAGATTGAGACCCTGATCGGTGATGCGGTAGGACTTCTCGTCCCATCCCGGCTCGCGGATGTCGTTCTGGTTCTGGAACTGCGACGAATATCCCGACTCGAGCAGGATGCTGTTCGTCATCGGGTGCGTCCAGGTGATGTTGACGCCGTAGTTCGGATCGTACTGGTGCGGCCCCGATGCCTCGGGCGTACGGCGCGTGCCGGTGCTCACGAGATTGAACCGGCAGTTGCAATTCGGCTGATCGGAGAAGGCGAAGACCAACTTGTGCGCCATCGCCGCCTGCCAGGTGAAACGCAGCGTGTAGTCCTTGGTGAACGAGTTGTCGAACACCGTGCCGCGCGACAGGTCGGGCTCATAGAGCAGCGACTGCGGCTGCGTCAGCTTGTTCCAGTAGACGCCGTCGGCATACTGCTGCGTCACGCCCTCGCGCGCCGAGGCAAAGAACCAGAGCTTGTCCCTGGAAATCGGCCCGCCGAATGCCGCGCCGGTCTCGCGGTACTTCTTCAGCGACCCGAGACGCGTCGGATCGATGTGGCGCGCGATCAGGTCGTCGTTGATGTTGTTGCTCACCAGATCCGGCCCCGTGTAGGTGAACATCGCCTGGCCGGTGTAGACGTTGCCGCCATCTCTCGGCACCAGCGTCAACTGCATGCCGCCAAAATCGCGATCGGCCGTGCCACCGCTCGACTCGACCACCACTTCCTGGATGTTGAGCTGGCTGAACACGAAGCAGCCGATCGTGCAGCCGACAATCTGCTGGTTCGCGCCGTCCATGATCGGCTGCGCCTCGGGCGCGCCGTGCACGGCGAATCGCGTCTGGGCGCGGTCGTCACCAGCGCGCTGCACCGAGGTGGTGAGGTTGGCGCCCGGAATCACCGCCGACAATGTCGACAGCCGGCCGGTGCCGGGCAGGGCGTCGAGCGTTTCCTTCTCGAACTGCGCCTGCTCACGCGAACTGCGGATGTCGACGAGCGGCGCCTCGCCGGTGACAGTCACCGTCTCCTCGAGCGCGCCGACCGACATCTGGACGTTGACGGTCGCGACGAATTCGGCTGGCAGGTCGATGCCTTCGCGCTTCACTGTCGAGAAGCCCGGCAGCGTAAAGGTCACGGTATACGGACCGGGACGCAGGTCGACGATGCGATAGAGGCCCTGGCCATCGCTCACGCCCGAACGAGAGCCCTCGATCAACACGGGGCTGCTCGCTTCAACGGTCACGCCCGGCAGCACGCCGCCGGAGGCATCACGAACCACTCCCGTGATGCTGCTTTGTGCCCACGCCGCCACTGGCGCCAGCACAAGGATCCACAAGAAGAGCACGACGCGTGGAGCCCTCATCTCGACCTCCATCTGCTACTCGATGATCGTCAACTGCGAGAGGTGATTGGGAAACGGGGTAAAGCTCGCGGTCCGTCCGAAGCGGTCGGTGGCGGTCACGGTGTAACTGAACGTGCCGAGCTCGGCGTCCGCGGGAACTTCCCACACGCCGGTCCACATTTCCACCGGCGCATGAATGTATTCGTTGGCCGGAAACGGCTGGTTGCCGCGCCACCGCATGGGGATGTCGATCGTCATGCCGCGGTAGTTGACGTGCACCACCATCTCCGCGGTGTTCTCGACCTCGCCGGTGCCGCCATCGATGGCGGTCATGCGAAAACCGGCGCGCTGCCCGCGCTTGAAACGGCTGGTGGCATAGCAGCGAAGCACGGGGCCTGGCCTGGTCATGTCGGCCATGTCGCCCCAGATCACGAGCTTGCCCGAAGGGTGCCCCGCCTGTGGCTGCGGTGGGGGCGGGGGCGCACCGCGCCCGCGCCCACCTTGTTGTCCTTGCGCCGGCGGCTGACCCTGGCCCACCACCGTTGGCACGGTGACGAGCGTGATCAACAGCACGAGCGCGCCGGCCACGGCGGCCTTGAGGTAGGTCACGGCTACTTACCCTGTCCTTTCTCCGCTTCCTTCTCGGCGCGGAAGCGCGCGGCGACGGCCTGCGCTTCGGAAGCGGAGTTCATCATTTCCATCATCTCGGTGGTGGGAGGCATCAACGAGAACGGCAGCTTGTCGAGCGCCACCCATGGCCTGGTGTACACCTTGGGATCGTTGAGCGTGACAGTCAGCTCGATCCGGTTCTCGCTGACGCGATGCCACCGCTCCTCGACGCGCAGCTGATCGCTGTGCGGATTGCCGGCGTTGTCGAGCCAGGTACGCTCGTCGGTACCGTTGGACTCGACGACGAAGGTGAAGTCGTCCTCCCAGTGGCCAATCGAGTAGCCGTACCAGCGAGGATCCGGATCGACCGGCAACTTTCTGCCGTCCGTCCAGATTTCCCGCCAGCGCTTTTCCCACATGTGCAGCGCGTAGACGGCGTGCGGCGTATTCATGAAGCGCACTTGCCGCAGCTCGAATAACAGGTTGCGTGGAAACCCGCCCGGGTCGCCCATCGTCGACAGCGGATCGTTGATCTCCTCGACCGGCACCATGCGGACGCCGTCACCCGAATGGTGGGCCTTGCTGAGTTGTTCGCCGTAAGGTGTCAGCGGCGCCGGCATGCCGCGCGCGCCGCGCGCGCCAATGCCGCCGCGTGCCGTGTCCCACAAGCCCGTGAGATCGCGCTTCGGTGCGGGACGGCCGTTGTCGGGCTCGAGACGGGTGAACCCGGGATAGTTCCATTCGCCAATCGGCGCATTGGGTTGCTGTGGTGGCGGTCCCTGCGCGGGCGCGATCGTCGCCAGCGCACAGACCGAGAGGACGGTTCCGGCGAGCACCAGCACATGTTTTGACATGTGCATCAGGCTCCCAGCTTGTTGCCGTCGGCCTGGGTGACGGTACGAATGCGACCGACCGGCGACCCGTTCTTCACCGCCTGGATCACGACGGTGACGGTGTCTCCCACTTTGAAAATGTTGCGACGATAACCGCGCGAGGCGATGTCAGTGGGATTGCCGAGCTCGAGATTCCAGTTCTTGACAACGCCACCCTCGTCTTTGACGTCGATGCGCAGAAAGCAGTGCGGATTGGCCCAGAGCCATTCGGTCACCGTCCCCGTCAGCGTGACGTCCTTGCTGGTGTCGAAACTCGCCGAACCGTGATGCGCGAAAAGCGACGGACTTGCCAGAACCAGGAAAAGAGCGGCTACGAGCCACGAGAAGAATCGATCCTTCACGGAAACCTCCTCCGGGCTAAAACGCCTGTATGACTGATGTGTGAAGTCCGCCTAGCCTACGCGAACTGGTATGTCTGTCAAGCAACCATTTCTGGGGGTACCACAAAAGTAGTAGTGCCCTGGACTACTTCCACGCCTCGGTTGCCTTGCGCAGTTTGCCGGTCGCGACGGGCTGTTCGCTCAGTTCGATGCGTCCGCCCGAATTGGGATCGGTGACATTCGCCAGGATGCCGCCGGTGAACGCGCTCGGGGCCCCGGGATCGGTGACCATGGCGCCGCGCTGACGGAAGGTGGCGACAGCCGACTTGATGTCGGTCGCCTCGAGCCCCCAGTGATTGAGACCGACGGGGCGCTGCGCGTTCGATTGCTGGATCTCGAGAAACGTGTCGCGACTCACCTGGATATAGGCCGACTGCAGTTCCCCCTGCTGGTTGGTGTTGCGAATGACCTCTTTGAATCCCATCTTGTCGGCGTACCACGTCAACGCTTCGTTGATGTTGGGCACGCTGATGGCGACGTGATTGAGGCGGACGGCCGGTTGCTGACTCTGGGCGACGGCGTACTGCACGGACGTCGCGACGACGAGACCGGCGACAAAGTAGGCGAGAGGGCGCATGGCTGCTCCTTTACTTTTTCTTGTAGACCTTGACGTCGCGGCCACCGGTTTCGGCACCGAAGATGGTGCCGTCGGCACTGGCCGCAATTCCCTCGGGACCACCCGCCGCCGCGTTGGGGTTCTCCGACACGATGGGCACGAAGGCGCGGACCGAGCCGTCCTTCGCACTGCCAATGCGGAACCCGCGCTGATACGCGGGATTGCGGTTCGGGTTCGACTCTGAATCAGTGACGTAGATGGTGTCGTCGGCGGTGATGAAGATGCCACTCGGACGGCCGAACTGGCGCCATTCCTCGAGGAACTTTCCATCCTGGTCAAAAATCTGGATGCGGCTGTTGCCGCGATCGCCCACGAACAGCCGGCCGCGCGAGTCGAACGCCAGCGCGTGCGGCAGGTCGAACTCGCCGGGCCCGGTGCCCTTCTGCCCCCACGCCTTGATGAACCGGCCGTCCCTGGAGAACTTGACGATTCTCGAGTTGACGTGACCGTCCGAGACGTAGATGTCGCCGTTGGGTGCGACGGCCACGTCAGTCGGCTGGTCGAAGGTGTCGTTGGTCGTGCCCTTGACCCCTGCGCGGCCGAGTGACATCAGCAGCTTGCCGTCGCGACTGAACTTGTGGACCTGCTGTCCTTTGCCGTTGACGTCGCCGTTGTCGGTCACCCACACATCGCCATTGCGGTCGACATGAATGCCGTGCGGTGAAATCAGCAGGCCGCTACCGAAGCTGCGAAGCAGCTTGCCGGAGGCGTCCCACTCCATGATCGGATCTTCGGTGCGATCGGTACAGAGCAGGGCGCCGCACTTGTCCGCGGTCCAGACATGTCCCTGCGCGTCCACGTCGACTGCGCTGTTGTTGCCCCAGACCCGCCCGGCAGGCAGCTGGCCCCATTTCACGCCCGGTCCATAGGGATTGGGCTGCGAATTGGGAACCGGCCCTGGCGCGCCTTGCGAAGGCCGCCCCTCCTGGCCGGCAAGGGTGAACGAAGAGAGGGTGACGAGGGCGGCACTCACCAGGACGGTTACCCGATTGGACATGCGGCCTCCATGGCGCGCCGTAAAGGCGCGCCCTACGGCGTGTCAGTGGACGCGTGTGGCGGCGTCCGGGTGTAGACTACGCGGCACTATGCATCAGCGCACGATCTTTTTTCTATCGGCGCTGCTGGCAGCAGCCTCGGCCAGCGCGCAGACGGCGGCGCAATCATCCAAGGTTCCCGATCTCTCAGGCACGTGGCTCGGACGGCCGTTCATGAGCGTCAGCACGACTGACCCTGGCGGGGCAAAGCGCGGCAACGAAGACGACATCTCCTACACCGCTGAAGGGCGGGCAAAATTGATGGCGGGAATCCCGCCAACCGGCCCGTTCGGACAACCAGACAAGACCACCGACCCGTGGGTCACATTCTGCGAGGCCAACGGACCGGTGCGCATCTGGGTGCACCCCGCCCGGCACATCTTCGTGACGTTGCCCGACAAGGTGCTGATCCTCCACGAGGTGATGCAACAGTTTCAGATCGTGCGCTTGAACAGCACGCATCCGCCGCTCGACGACATCGAGCCGTCGTACTTCGGCGACGCCATCGGCCATTACGAGAACGGCGACACCCTGGTCGTGGATAGCATCGGCTTCAACGGTCGCACCTGGCTGGATCAGTCCGGACATCCCACGTCGGAAAAACTGCACGTCGTCGAACGATACCGGCGCGTCGACGCCAACCGTATGGACTACGAGGCAATAATCACCGATCCGGGCATCTACACGAAGCCGATCGTCTTCAAGAAGACGCTGCAACAGTCAAAGGTCCCCTTCATGCAGGTACCGTGGAACTGCTCGACGCGCGATAACAACTACTACACCGACACGCTGCTCGAAACCGCGGGCACAGCGAAGTGATGCCGTCCATGCACATGCGACCGATCCTCATCGGCACGATCGTGCTGGCTGCCGTGGCGCTGCTCGCCTCGGCGCCGGCCATCGCCCAGGGCCCATCGCCGGCCCCGTCCACCGCATCTCGACTCGTCGACAACGGCAACGAGACGCTCACTGACTCGATGACCGGGCTGATGTGGGAGAAAAAGACCACCGCAGTCGGCAGCGGCGAGAACCTGCGCGATCCGCGCGACGTCGACAACACCTACACCTGGGAATACGCGACCGGCGACTGGATCGACAAGTTGAACGGCAGACTGGTCGCCAACGCCAATGACGGTTCGTTCGCCGGGTATACCGATTGGCGCGTGCCGACACTCGCTGAGCTGAATTCCATCGTCGACACCAGCGTTCCCACCCGCATCAACCCGATGTTCGGAGCCAACGCGCCGGCGCCGTACTGGTCGGCGTCGCGCCGCGAGCTGGGTCCGTCGATCGCCTGGTACGTGCTGTTCGGCAGCGACATTCCGATCACCGTCGGGGTTCCGTTCAAGTTTCATGTCCGCGCCGTCCGTGGAGGCCGCCGATGACACGATGGATCGTTTGCTTTGCGGTGATCACACTTGTCGCCGTGGCGGTGACCGCGCAGGGTCCCGGGCCGGCCCCCGCCCAGGGTGGCGCCCCGGCGGCCGGACGCGGTCGTGCCGCCGCGCCGCCGCCACCGCCACAGGCAGGACATCCGTCCGGCAAGCTGGTGATCTGGGGTGATACGGCGCTGTTCGACGGACGTCAGAACCCGGAGAACTGCATCCTCGAGAGTCGATTCAAGCGCGGCATGCGGATGGGATTCCGCCAGACGGCGATCGACGGTGGCACCGGCGAGACGGAGAACACGGCGGTCATCACTGTGCATCTCACCTACAACAGCAAGACCAAGGGCAAAACAACGCTCGATATTCCGATGCGGTGGCGAGGCGGCGCGCCGCCAAACGCACCGGCGCCCGCTGGATATCTACGGGTGCCGCGCGAGCTCTGGACCGGCTTCTGGGTGGTTCCTGACGACGCGGAAGCGGGGATGGTGACCTACAACGTGACGGCGACCGACATGTTCGGACGCACCGCGTCGTTCATCCCGTTCCCTGACATTGGCTCGCAAACCTACGTGGTCGAATGAAGCCATTCCTCATTGCGATCGTCGGAGCAGCGCTCCTCGCCGGCTGCTCGAACAACGGCACGGCTCCGGTTGAATCCGCCGCGGAAGCGGCGGCCGCGCCCGCGCCGCCGCCCTCGTCTTCGCGACCCGTCACGCTCACGTTTGCCTACGATCGTCCGATCGTTGGCGCGGAGGTCCGCATCACCGCGGCAGGCCTGCCACAGCAGCGCACCGTGGAACTGCTGTGGGAAACGGTCACCGGCGACTGGGTGATCGAGGACTACTACAGCTTCAAGGGCAAGAAATTCACGCCAGCGCGCACGTCGCTCGGGCGCTTCCCGGTCAGCATCGACGGCCAGCTCGACGCACGCATCACCATTCCCGAAGACTACGGCGGCATGCACGAGATCCTCGCGGTGATCGATGGCGCCACCGTCGCGCAGAAGGGGCTCGAGGTCACGCAGAACTTCGAGTTCACTCCGGTGTCTGGCCCGATTGGGACGCCGATCGAGGTCAAGGTCACCGGCGTTGGCTTCCGGATGATGGACAGCGTCTGGGTGGTGAACTGGGACAACAGCCTTGTCGGCTTCGTCTCGGCAGTGTCGTCGAAAGGATCGGCCGTCGCCCGCCTGCGCGCCGCTGGTCCCGCTGGCACGCACATCGTCAACGTCCTGACCGGCTATCAGGGCCAGGGCTACCTCAATCACGAGCAGGCGCCCAACGCCTATCTGCCAAGGCCGCGTTTCACGTTTGAGACGACGACGGAGCGTCCGGTCTCGACCCAGGCATTTGCGGAACCGTACCCGCACAATCCTGTGCCCAAGTCCGACTTCACTGCCAACATTGCGGCGGCCGTCTCGCCGGCGCAGGGACCGGTTGGGACACGCGCCGTAGTACGGGGGCAAGGCTTCACCGCCAACGCGCAACTCGACCTCGTGTGGCTCACCTCGGTCGGCAGCCGCGTGTCTGGTGAAGGGTACGGTCCCAGCGAACGGACGCTTGGCACCGTCAAGGCAGGCAGCGACGGTCGTGTCGAGGCGCCTCTGACGATTCCTGATGACCTCGGAGGCCTGCACGGCATCGAGCTGCGCAGCGGCGGCACGATGGTGGCGCGGCTCTACTTCTTCACCGAAACCAGCATCGTCGGCATCTCGCGGACGTCAGGGCCGGTGGGGACGCCGGTATCGATTCATCTCAAGGGCGTCGGCTGGACGGAGTACGACAACCTCTACGTCGCCACCTACGACAACACCTACATGGGCTACGTCTGCGGCTTCAACACCGCCGGCGACGTCGTCATCAACTTCCAGGCCACGGGCGCACCCGGCCTGCACATCATCGATTTGTATCCGGGGATCTACCAGGGCCCGCCGAGCGAACCGCAGATGCTCTACCGCCAGGCGCAGCTCACCTACGCCGACGATCATCCGGGCAACAAGCTGCCGGCGCTCAGGTTCATGTTTGAGATAACGAGATAACGCTCAACTCCCAACTTCCAACTCCCAACGCGTCGTCGGGAACAACGAATTGGGAATTGGGAGTTGAGAGGGTTATTTCCCGAACGTCGTCGTACCCGAGTCGTTGCCGGGCGCGAAGGTCTTCTCGTAATGCGCGTTGTTGTCGCGCACCGAGCACACCCACATGTAGCGCATGAACCCGGTGGTCGACTTGACGAAGTTGCGGTGACCGGGCCACGGCGCGGCGTATGCGCCGGGGTCGTCGACGGTGATGTCGTACTCCAGCACGTCGGCGCCGATCTTCTTGTAGCGCTCGATCGTGTGCAGCTTCTCGGTGTGCGGGTGGCCGAGCTGATCGAGCCACGACCGATCGTTGAAGCCGATGGTATCGACGACCAGGGTGTCGCCGTTCTCATACCAGCCGATCGAGTGCCCCCAGTACTGCGGATCCGGATCCTCCGGATGCTCGCCCTGCATCCAGACCACGCGGAAGACGGGACCCATCTCGTGGAGGATGTAGACCGCCTCGGGGGTCTGCACGTAGCGGCTCTTGATCGGATGCATGTAGATGCGGCCGACGCCGTGCGGCTCGCAGTAATGCATCTGCGGATCGGTGGTGACTTCGTACTTGGCGTCGGGGCCGGTTGGAGGGTTCTCAGCCAACGTCCGTTGCAGGGCCCATGGCAGGTACTTGATGTCGGGCTCCTTGCCACGCATGCGACCGCCGGGATCAGCCGCGCTGAGGCTCTGCCCGAAGCCTCCGCGCTTGTTGTCGGCGGTCCAGTCCCCTGAGAGGTCAGGAACCGCCGAGGGCTTGAGGTTCGTGGGACGGACGCTCGGCAGATAGTTCTTCAGCGTCGAGACGTCCATCGGCGGACCGATTTGGGGCGGGCCTTGCTGCGCCAGGGCGGGATAGCCCAGGGCCGCGGCAAGCCCGACGACAACCAGCAGCCGCCTCATGACCCGAGCTGCTTACCGTCCGCCTTGATGATCTTCTGGACGTTACCGACGGTGGCACCGTTCTTCGCCGCGAAGATGAACACGGTGACCTCCTCGCCAGGCGCGAGCGACCTGCGGGTCCACCCGCGCTCGAGCATGACACCGGCGGGCTCGGTGGAACCAACCCAGTGCTGCACTTCGCCCTTGTCGGTTTTCACGTCGAAATAAATCTGGTTGTGCGGGGTTCCCCATTCGAACTTCGTGATGGTGCCCTTGAGTTCGACTGCCTTGGTGGTGTCGTAGAGATTGCCGCCGTGGTGCGCCAACGCCGTACCTGCCATGGCGACGACCGCAATGGCAATGGCTAGAAACGTCTTCTTCATGGTGCGACCCCTCCAAGGGTCCGAGGCGACGAAGTAGTCCTGGATCGAGGCGAATTTGACCGGAGAATACGCCTTGAATGGCCCTGTTGTCTACCGCTGAGCCAACCAGTGCGGCACAATCGCTATGGTAGAGTTCGTCGGCGCCGTTGCCCCGCTACCTCCTGCCCTTGGTCGTGTTTCTCACCGGCGCCAGCGTCCTCATCGTCGAGGTCCTGGCGGTTCGCGTGCTGTCGCCCTACTACGGCAACACCATCTATACGGTATCGAGCGTCATCAGCGTCGTGCTGCTGGCACTCAGCGCGGGATATTACGCGGGCGGCGTCGCGGCCGATCGGGAGCCGTCACTCAAGCGGTTCTTCGGGCTGATCATGGCAAGCGGCCTGTTGTTGCTGCTGTTCTACGTGGGTGGTACCCGCCTGCTGCCGCTCCTCAGTCGCGGCCTGTCGATTCAAACGGGGCCACTGGTTTCGGCGGCGCTGATGTTTCTCCTGCCGGCGATGTTGCTCGGCACGCTGTCGCCCTACGCGGTCAAGTTGCAAAGCCTGCATTTTCCGGAGCAGGGTGTCGGGCGTGTGGCCGGAACGATCTTCTTCTGGTCAACGCTTGGCAGCATCTCGGGCAGCCTGCTCGCCGGGTTCGTGCTCATCCCCAACGTCGGCATCGGCCGCGTGCTGACGGCGGTTGGCGTGCTGCTGGTGCTCCTCGGCCTGGTGCCTCTCCTGTTCCTGGGCGTGAGAACGGCGCGGGTCTACGGATCGGCGGCCTCGGCACTGCTGCTGATATTTGGTGTGCCGCGGTTCGTGGCGCAGCCGGTGGCCAGCGAAGAAACGACGATCTACCGCACCGACGGTGTCTACCAGCTGATCACGATTTACGAAGGCAACTACCTCGGACGGCCAGCCAGGTTCCTGCTGCTCGATCGATCTGAATCGGGCGCCGTCTTTCTCGATTCGAATGATCCCGGCGAGCTCGTCTACGACTACACGAAGTACTACTCGCTGTACCGGATCTTCACGCCGCGGGTGAACAACGCGCTCGTCCTCGGCGGCGGCGCCTACTCGATTCCCAAGGCCCTCTTGAAGGAGCTGCCGAACGCCACGGTCGACGTAGCCGAGATCGAGCCATCGTTCTTCGACCTCGCCAAGCGGTACTTCGGCGCGTCGGATTCGCCGCGACTGCGCAATTTCGTTGAGGACGGCCGGCGCTACCTGGCCGATTCCGACACCCAGTACGACCTGATCTTTGGCGACGTCTACTACTCGTATTTCTCTGTGCCGCCGCATTTCACGACCCAGGAGTTCTTCAAGCTGGCGAAGGACAAACTGCGGCCAGAAGGCGTGTTCATCGCCAACATGATCGGCGACCTGTCGCGGCGCGAGCCGTCGCTGATCATGGCGGAGATCAAGACGTTCCGCACCGTCTTTCCCAACAGTTACTTCTTCGCGGTCGAATCTGCCGAGCGCACCGACCAACTGCAGAACATCACCCTGGTTGGCTTCAACAGCACGCGGCAGATCGATGTGACGTCGCCGCCGGTGACCACCAATCCCGATCCACTGATCCGGTTTCTTCGCTACAAGGCCGTCGACGTCGAGCGCCGGTTTGAGCTGTCGTCCTATCCGGTGCTCACCGACGAGTTCTCACCGGTTGAATATCTGACGGCGCGGGTCCTCGGTCGCGCCTTTGACGATCCGACCGACATCGACGGCGACGAGATGGCCGCGGTTCGCGCGCAGCTGCTGCGATACGGTCCGCGTGGCACCGGCAGCCCGGGTTACGCGCGGGTGCGCGGATTTCTCGAAGCAGAAATGGGCGGGATCGCCCAGGAGCTCACCACCGAGCCCAGTCGCGTCACGGCGCAGTTCTTCATGAGCGAAGAGCACCGTGCCGTACTGGCGGCGCGGTCGGACGACGCCGCAGCGGTGGCCCTGCTGGTGGAGCTGGCGCGCAGCCTCATCGCGTCACCTGTTCCACCGCGGGTGGGCGTGGATATCGTGTTTTTTGATCAGGGGTCAGATCCACCGCCGGGGGCGACGGTGGTGCAAAACGTGTGTCGTGAAGCAGAAACAGACAATTCATGCAGTGCGGCGACGCTGGCGGGGGCGGCCATCAGACTGCGCGCCATCCTTGACACTCCCCCGCCCGCAAGGTAGTTTCGCCCCACATTCCCAGCTCTACTCAGGAGGGCCAATGAAGGTATGGCGGTTCGTCGTGCTCGTCGCGGTCTCTCTCGTGAGCTTGCCGCTCACAGCCGGCGCCCAGGCGGTTAACAGTACGATTACGGGTGTCGTGCGCGATACGTCCGGGGCAGTGTTGCCCGGCGTTACTATTGAAGCAGCAAGCCCGGCGCTGATCGAGAAAGTTCGCAGCGCGGTTTCTGACGGCGAAGGATTGTATCGAATCGTCGACCTCCGTCCTGGCGAGTACACCGTCACCTTCACCCTCGCCGGCTTCAAGACATTCAAGCGCGAAGGGCTCGAACTGGCAGCCAATTTCACCGTCACGGTGAACGCCGACATGAGCCTTGGCGCCCTCGAAGAGACCATCACGGTCACCGGCGAAGCTCCGGTGGTCGACGTGCAGAGCACACGGCAGCAGACGCAGTTCCAGCGTGACACGCTGGAATCGATCCCGGGCACCGGCCGCCTCACCTCGTTGTCGCAGGTCATTCCGGGCGCCACCTTGATTACCCCGGCGCAGTACAGCGTCGGCGGCATCAACGACTCGGCGCAGTACACCTACACGCTGCACGGCGCACCGTCATCCGAGCCGATCGTCGACGGCATGAGCCAGGTGATGGGCGGCCTGACCAACGGCGTCTTCATCTACAACCAGCTGACCATGCAGGAAGTCGTCGTCGAGACCAGCGGTGTCGGCGCTGACCGCGAGACCGGTGGCATGCAGGTCAACCTGATTCAGCGCGACGGCGGCAACCAGTTCTCAGGAGGCTTCACCTACAGCTTCACCGGGCCGTCGCTCGAGGCAGGCAACATCACCGACGAACTGATCGCGCGTCACCTGCCACCGACGCAGGTGGGATCGCTCAAGACCTACTACGACACCGCCTGGGCGCTCGGCGGGCCGGTCAAGCGCGACAAGATCTGGTTCTTCGGCAGCTTCCGCGCCGGCAAGAACGAGCAGCTGCAGCAGGGCAACTTCTACAACAAGCGGCAGGGCACGGTGTTCTACGAGCCCGATACCAGCCGCCCGGCCGCGACCGATCAGCACTCGAACGACTACACGCTGCGCCTCACCTACCAGGCGGCGCAGAACCACAAGTTCGTGCTGGCCAGCTCGATGCAGCCGAACTGCAACTGCCTGTTCAACCTGCTGAACCCGGAGAACGCGATTCTCACGGCCCCTGAGGCGCGCGCACGGCATCAGTACAATCCGCAGGTCAACACCAACGCGTCATGGCGCTGGCCGGCGACACCGCGCGTGCTGTTCGAGACGACCTTCGCCTACCTGACGGTCAACCAGCAGACCAAGCGCCAGGCCGAGACCGGCACTGACGTGCAGGTCACCGACGTCGGCACCAACTACCGCTACGGCTCGCGCGCGCTCAACCTTGGCACCACCGGCTCCTATATCTACGTGCCGCGGTACCAGTCACAGCCCGGTTTCACCGCCTCGTACGTGACCGGCGCGCATGTGTTCAAGGCGGGCTTGCTGCTGCGCTTCTTCCACACCGGCGATGCCACTCGCAACGTCGACGGCGCCAATCAGATCAACCAGGGTATGTCGTACACGTTCAGAAACGGCCTGCCGACCAACGTGATGATCTGGGCGACACCGTACGCCTGGGAAGAGAACGGCTACGATAACTCGTTCTTCGCCCAGGATCAGTGGACGCTGGGACGGACGACGCTCAACCTCGGCGCGCGCTACAACAACACGGCCACCTCGCTGCCTGAAGTGCACCTGGCACCAGGGCCGTTCGTCGGCGAGCGGGTGCTGCCGGCGGTCAAGAACCAGCCGCATTGGCAGAACCTGAACCCGCGCGTCGGCCTCGCCTACGACCTGTTTGGCAACGGCCGCACCGCGATCAAGGCCTCGCTCGGCCGTTACAACACGCCGCTGCGGTCAACGACGACCAATCCGGCGGCCGCCGGCATTTCGCCCAGCACCAACCGCACCTGGAATGACGTGTCGTTCGCGGCAGGCGATCCGCGCAACAGCAACTTCAAGCCGGACTGCGACCTGCTGAACCCGGCTGCCAACGGCGAGTGCGGACCCTGGTCGGACTTGGCCTTCGGCAAGAACCTGATCCCGACCCGCAACGCCCCGGACGCAATCTCCGGCTTCAATATCCAGGACAACAACTGGCAGGCGTCGGCCTCGATGCAGCATCAGCTGCGGCCCGGCGTCGGGGTGAACGTCGGCTACTTCCGCACCTGGTATGGCGGCTTCCTGACCACCGACAACCTTGCGATCTCGCCGGCCGATTTCGATCCGTTCTGCATCACCGTGCCGACCGACTCGCGGCTGTCCAACAGCGGCGAGCGACTGTGCGGCTTCTACGACATCAAGCCGGAGAAGTTTGGACGTGTCGACAACCTGGTGACGCAGCTCTCCAACTACGGCACCCGGAAGCGCGTGTACAACGGCATGGACGCGACGATGAATGCGCGCTTCGGCGCCGGCGGCCAGTTCAGCGGCGGCCTGAGCATCGGCCGTCTGGTCGACAACAACTGCGTCACCGTCGACTCGCCGATGGACGAGAGCACGGGCATCGGCCTGAACGCCGCGCTCGGCGGCGGCTTCTGCCGAAACACGCCGTCGTGGGGCTCGGGCACGCAGCTGAAGTTCCTGGTGATCTACCCGCTGCCGGGTGATCTGCAGACCAGCGTGATCTACCAGAACTTCGCCGGCGTCGAGAATGGCGCGAGCTACAGCGCCACCAACGCCGAAATCCGCCAGTCGCTCGGACGCAATCTCGGCCAGTGCGGCACCGCGGCCACCTGCAACGCCAGCGTCGTGCTCGACATCACGCCGCCGGGGACGATGTACGAGCCGAGGTTGAACCAGATCGACCTGCGCTTCAGCAAGACGCTGCGCCTGGCGCAGTTCCGCCTCCGCGGCAACCTCGACATCGCCAACCTGTTCAACGCGAGCAACGTGCTCACGCTGCAGCGCCGTTTCGGTCCGACCTACCTCGACGCCATCCAGATCATGGGCGGCCGGCTGATGAAAGTAGGCGTCCAGCTCGATTTCTAGAGCCGGATTGCGGCCTTGACACCCCGGGGGCGGCAGTGTAGCGTGCGCGCACACTGCCGCCTTTTCGGGCCGATCATCCCACGCACCATTCCGGGCCCCCGGCGGTTTCGCCTCACAAAGGAGCTATATGAAGCCTTGGCGGATCCTCGGTTTGCTCGTCACCGTCTGTGTGTCGTGGCCCATCAGCGGCTGGGCGCAGGGGACGGAAAGCACCATCACCGGCGTGGTGAAGGACACGTCGGGTGCGGTCCTGCCGGGTGTCACGGTTGAAGCGGCCAGCCCGGTACTCATCGACAAGGTCCGGACGGCGACCACCGACAGCCAGGGTCTCTATCGCATCGTCGATCTTCGCCCTGGCGCCTACACGGTCACCTTCACCCTTCCGGGGTTCAGAACGTTCAAGCGCGACGGGTTGGAGCTGCCGGCGAACTTCACGGCCACGATTAACGCCGACCTGAGCGTCGGATCGCTGGAGGAGACGGTCACGGTCTCTGGCGAAGCACCGATCGTCGACGTCCAGCGCACGCAGCAGCAGGTGCAGTACGGCCGCGAGACGCTGCAGTCGCTGCCGGGCACGGGACGCATCACTGGACTGGCGGCCGTCATCCCCGGAGCCAGCCTGGTCAACCCCACCACCTACAGCGTCGGCGGCGTGGACGACAGCGCGCAGCTGCGATTCCGTGTGCACGGCGCGCCGGAGGCGGACGCGATTGTGGACGGCACCAACCAGGCGATTGGATCGCTGGTGTCAGGCGTGTTCATCTACAACCAGCTGACGTTCCAGGAAGTCGTCGTCGAGACCGGCGGCATCGGCGCCGATCGTTCGGTCGGCGGCGCCGCGGTCAACATCATCCAGCGTGACGGCGGCAACCGTTTCTCCGGCGGGTTCACCTACTCCTTCACGACTCCGGACCTCATCGCTAATAACCTGACGCCGGAGCTCGAGGCACGCGGCCTGAGGCAAAACGCTTCACTGAAGAAGCATTACGACATCGCCGGCGCGTTTGGCGGTCCGATCATGAAGGACCGGCTCTGGTTTTTTCTCTCGAGCCGTCATGGCACGACCGAACAGGTTCAACAGGGCAACTACTACAACAAGCTGCAGGCGACCAACCCGCTCTTCTACGAGCCGGATCTGAGCCGCCCTGCGATCTACGCGCCCTTCTCCACCGATTACACCGCGCGATTCACGCTGCAGGCGGGCCAGCACCGCTTCTCCTCGTCGACCTCGTCGCAGCCGAACTGCAACTGTCCGTTCGGACTGCTGACACCGACCAACAACATTCCGACTGCGCCCGAAGCCACCGGCGAGCACCACTACAAGCCGCAGATCATCTCGGGCAATCGCTGGACCTACCCGGCCACCAACAGATTCCTGTTCGAGGCGGGCTACACCAGCAACCTGCAGACCCAGACCAACACCCGGCGGCCTGAGACCGGGGGCGTGCTGCCGGTGCAGATCCTGGAACAGGCGACCAACTATCGCTACGGGTCGCGCGCCCTGAACACCGGCAACACCGGCTCGTACATCTACATCCCCCGCAAGCAGCACCAGGGGAATTTCGTGGTGTCGCGCGTGACCGGCACCCACCAGTTCAAGAGCGGCTTCGAATTGCGGTGGGTCAAGACCGGCGATGCCAGCAGGAACACCGATCCGAACCAGATCAACCAGGGCATGGACTTCACGTTTAACAACCGCGTGCCCGTCGCGGTGCGCATCTGGGCCGTCCCGTTCGCATGGGAGGATCACGCGCTCGAGAAGGTACTCTACGTGCAGGATCAGTGGAGCATCCAGCGGCTGACGCTCAACCTGGGCGTGCGCTACAACGATGTCCACCAGGATCTCGATCCGGTCACGCTGGCTGCCGGACCTTTCGTGCCCGAGCGCAAGCTGCCGAGCGTTCCGAACTTCCCCCACTGGCGGAATCTGAACCCGCGCCTCGGCGGCGCCTACGATCTGTTCGGCAACAGCAAGACTGCCGTGAAGGTGGCGCTCGGCCGCTACAACCCGCCGATCCGCGCAACTGGCCAGGCGCAGCCGCAGCACAGCCAGTCGCCCAGCACCAATCGCAACTGGAATGACTCGTTCTTCGGCCCTGGCGACCCGCGTACCGGCAACTACAAGCCGGACTGCGACCTGCTGAACCCGCTTCCGAATGGCGAGTGCACCGGACCGTGGTCCGACCGCAATTTCGGACAGAACGTCGTCCTCACCTCGCACAACGCCGCCGATTCGATCACCGGGTTCAACCAGCAGGACTACAACTGGCAGGGTTCGGCGTCGATTCAGCACGAGTTGCGGCCGGGTCTCGGCATCAACGTCGGCTACTTCCGTACGTGGTACGGCAACTTCATCGTGACCGACAACCTTGCCGTGACACCGTCCGACTACGACGAGTACTGCATCACGGCGCCGACAGACAGCCGGCTCGGCAGCGTCAGCGGCTCGCGCATCTGCGGGCTCTACGACGTCAAGCCGGCCAAGTTCGGCATCGTCGACAACGTCATCACGCAGCAGTCGCACTACGGCAAGCGCAGCGAGACCTACAACGGCGTTGACGTGAACATCAACGCGCGCTTCCTGCAGGGCGGCCAGATCGCGGGAGGCTTCAGCGTCGGACGTACGACCACCAACAACTGCAGCGTCGTCGACTCACCTGGCGAACCGGTGTCGGGCAGCGGCACCGCCGGGTTCGCGTTTCCGCCGACCGCCCGCAAGGGCTACTGCAAGGTGACGCCACCCTGGTCGTCCGGTACGCAGGCAAAGTTCCTGGTGGTGTATCCGCTGCCCTGGGATCTGCAGACCAGCGTCGTCTACCAGAACTTCGCCGGCATCCAGACCGGCGCCGACATCGTCGTCTCGAACGCGCAGATCGCGCCGTCGCTCGGCAGAAACCTCGCGGCGTGCGGCACCGCCGCCACCTGCAATGCCAACGTGACCTTCGACCTGGTGCCGCTGCTGACGATGTTCGAGCCGCGCGTGCAGCAGGTCGACCTGCGGTTCACCAAGGCGATCCGGGTGACCAGCGCGCGAGTGAAGGCGAACATCGACATCGCCAACCTGTTCAACACCGCCAACGTGCTCAACGTGAACCGGCGCTACGGACCGGCCTGGCTCAACGTGCTGCAGACGCTGGGCGGACGAATGATCAAGCTGAGCGCGCAACTCGATTTCTAGAGAGGGACTGTGATGCGTATCTCGAAGTGGGCTCTGACAATACCAGTGGTGCTCGGCGCCGCCCTGGCCAGCACGGTGGCGACGCCGGCTGGACAGGCGCAGAAGGCCAGCACCGCCAAGCCGGCACCGGTGCCGGTCTACCAGGTCGATCCCTTCTGGCCCAAGCCGTTCAAGGATCCGAAGTGGATGATGCAGGCCATTCCGGTGATGGCCACCGACTACGAGGATCACATCTGGGCGATCAGCCGATCCAACGACCTGCGCCCGGACGAAGGGATGGCGACCACGACGCCGCCACGCGGCGACTGCTGCATCGCCGCGCCGGAGATCCTGGAGTTCGACCAGCAGGGCAACCTGCTGCAGGCCTGGGGCAACCCGACCTATCACGAGGGGTGGCCGCCGGCCGGCAACATCCACGCGATTGTCGTCGACAAGGAACACAACGTCTGGATCTCGGGCGGCGGACGCGGCAACAGCATCCAGAAGTACACGCGTGACGGCAAGTTCCTCTGGGACTTCGGTCACCGCGCACCGAGACTGGCGCCAGGTCAGCAGGCGCCTCCGCAGGACAACCAGGTGACCGACATCCTGCCGGGCGGCGTGTTCATCTTCACGCTCGACGAGCCAGCCCAGGAGATCTACCTGGTCGAAGGCAAGCGGGTACTGGTCTACGGCTACGACGGCAAGTTCAAGCGTGGCTGGGGCGGTCACGGCATGGCGCTGAGCGCCATCCCGAACGGGCCGACGCCGCCCTACGAGTGGAAGGGCGGACCGCCTCCGGAGCTCGAGGAATTTGCCCCGGCGCTGCACTGCGTGCACATCACCCAGGACGGCCTGGTGTATGTGTGCGAACGCGGCATGAACCGCATCCAGGTGTTCACCAAGCAGGGGAAATTCGTCACCAGCTTCCTGATCGCGCCGAACACTCCGGCTCGCGGCAATATCTGCGACTCCGAGAAGCAGGGCATGTGCGGATCGACTTACAATCTGACGTTCTCACATGATCCGGGCCAGCAGTACATCCTGGTCGCCGACGGCACCAATCACCGCATCTGGATCCACGACCGCCATACTGGCGAGCTCAAGGGCAGCGTTGGCAGCCCTGGACGCATGGCGGGACAGTTCTACTGGATTGATGCCATCGCCACCGATTCGATGGGCAACATCTACACCGGCGAGGTCCGGACCGGTAAGCGTGTGCAGAAATTCGTCCTGAAGAACGGGGATGGTGTGAAGCGGATGCGTCCGCTGGAATACTGAGAAACCGGCGGGGCGTACAGCCCCGCCCTACGGTACTAGGGGCATCGGAGGCTTGATATGCGGCATAACATTCTTCTGACCGCCGCGGCAGTGGCGGCGGTCGTGGCGGCGACCTGGATCTCGGTCGACGCCCAGGGTCGAGGGCGCGGTGGTGGCGCCGAAGCGGCACCGGCCGCAGCATCGAAGCCGGCGCCAAAGCGCGATCTCAACGGCGTCTGGATGAAGGGACCCGCGCCGGCCGGCGTGAAGCAGTTCGACGGCGCGGCGTGGACGCCGGGCATCGAGCCGCCACTGACCGACGAGGGCAAGCGCCTCAAGAGTCAAAGCAAGGCGAACAACTCGGGCGACTTCCAGCTGGATGAGACCAACGACCCGGTGCTCACCAAGTGCTATCCGCCCGGCGTGCCGCGCGTCTACTTCCACCCGTATCCGTTCGAAATCATCCAGACGCCGAAGGCGATCCTGCAGGTGTTCGAGTACGACCACTTCATGCGCCGCTTCTGGACCGACGGCCGCAAGGTGCCGGACGATCCGGATGCGCTGTGGATGGGCACCTCGGTGGCCAAGTGGATAGACGACACCACCCTCGAGGTCGTGACCGTCGGCTTCAACACCAAGACCTGGGTCGATCGCTCCGGCACGCCGCACAGCGAGAACCTCAAGGTCACCGAACGGTTCCACCGCACCGACATGGATCACCTCGAGATCGACTTCACTTTCGAGGATCCCAAGATCCTCTCGAAGCCGTGGACCACCAAGGGCTTCTTCGTGCTGCGTCCAGGGTGGGAGCTCGGCGAGATCTCCTGCTCGGGCGATTACCTCGACTGGCCGGGAGCCTAGTCTCATGTTTGTCGATCGCCGGCAATTCATCGCGGGAGCGGCGGCGCTGGGTGGCGCCGCCGTGCTCGACCGGATTGGCCTCGGGGCGCAGGGTGCCGCGGCGGTCAAGCCGTTCCGCATCGACACGCACAGCCACTTCACCATCCCGAAGCTCTATGACCTTGCCGCGGCGCATGGCACCAACCAGGCGACGCTGAAGGACTGGAGCCCGGCGAAGATGATTGCGGAGATGGACGAAGGCCAGGTGCAGGCGTCGATCTTCTCGATCAGCGATCCCGGCGTGCACTTCGGCGACGACGCCGCGGCGCGCGCGCTGGCACGGGAGTGCAACGAGGCGGGCGCGAAGGTCGTCCGCGACAACCCGACTCGCTTCGGTCTGTTCGCGGTGCTGCCGCTGCCCGACGTCGACGGCGCGCTGAAGGAAACCGAATACGCGCTCGACACGCTGAAGGCTGACGGCATCGGCGTGCTCTCGAGCTACGCCGGCAAGTATCTCGGCAGCCCGGCGTTCACCCCGCTGCTGCAGGAATGGAACCGCCGCAAGGCAGTAGTCTACTGTCACCCCTACTGCGCGGCCTGCGGGACGCAGGCGACGCTGAACGAGGCTCAGAACCGAGGCGTCGAGTTCGTCTTCGACACCACGCGCACGATCCTCAGCCTGCTGCAGACCGGCGCGGTCGCCACCTACCCGGATATCAAGTTCATCTGGTCACACGGCGGCGGCACGGTGCCGTACATCACCAGCCGGTTGAATGGCGCGGGCGGGCAGAAGCTGCCCAAGGGCGTCACCTACGAGCTGCAGAAGTTCTACTACGACACCGCGCAGGCGTTTAACCCCTACACGCTGCCGTCGTTCAAGAAGTTCGTGCCAACCTCGCAGATCCTCTTTGGCACCGACTTCCCGTTGGGCGGCGGCTCGGCGGCCATCGTCGCCAAAGGGCTCATCACCGACGGCGGATTCACCCCCGCCGAACTGCGGGCGATCGAGCGCGAGAACGCGCTGCGGCTGCTCCCGCGATTTCGAACCTAACCACGAAGGTCACGAAGAGTACGAAGAGCACGAAGAAGAATCCTTTGCGATTCTTTCTTCGTGCGCTTCGCTTTCTTTCGTGTGCTTCATGGTTCGACGACCACGCACCGTCAATTGATCGGCCATGGCAGCACCGGGATGAGGTTGCCTGCTCGATAGGTCGCAATCATCGTCGGCAAGACCGAAGCGTACATGAGCGCCGCGTACCACCACGGAATCAGCTTCTCGCGAACGGCTTTCATGGTCAGGCCCAGGATCGTCGGTGCGACGAGGGCCACGGCAGTCACCACTCCAGGCTGATACGCCTGAAAATACGCGGACCAGTAGATGTGCTGCAGCACATTGGCAAACGAGAAATAGACGAAGAACGGCAGCGTGAGGTACGCCGCCAACCGCGGATTCTTCGGCCACGCCGTCAGCGCCGTCCAGATGAATCCGTTGATCGCCACTATGACCAACGGGTTGATCGGGGGCGGAGGGCCAAGCGCCCGCAGCGGAAGCTGCAGAAAGTTCGCCTTCTCGAACGCCATGACGTCGAACACGAGCTCTTCGAACTCGTGAATGGCCCAGACCACAGGCGCAAGCCAGATCGCCCTGCGGAAGCTGACTCCCATCAGAGAGGAGACCCCAAAGACCAAGACCAAAGACTAACGACCAAAGACCAAAGCCTAGAACTTGATCATCCCCGTCCTGGTCACCGTCGTCGCCGAAACGACGATCGCCGGTCCGCCCTTGAACATGTGCCAGGCGGCGTACTGTTCGTTGTAGGCATCCTCAGCCGAGACGCAATCGATCGGGAAGATCACCTTGTAGCCACGCTGCGCGGCGCCGCTGCCGGTGCCAATTCCCACGCCCTGGGCCGAAGTGCCGCAGACGATCACCGTCTTGATGCCCCTCTTCTTCAGGCTCTCGTCCAGCCCCGATCCCATGAACTTGTCTGGACCGGCCTGGCACGGCGGCTTGATGGTGTCGCTGCAGCGGCTGACGTACTCGCCGGCCTTCGGCGTGAAGCCGACGCCGTAGTACTCCTTCAGTTCTGCCGGATCTCCCACCGTGTACCAGAGCATCGCGCCAGCGGCGCGTGCGGCGTCGTGCAGCTTCTTGATGTTCGGCAGCGTCGCCACGCACCGTGCCCTGACGCCGCAATTGTTCTTGCCGATGTCGAGAATCAGCAGCGCCGTTGTCCTGGGATCGACGGTGACCGCCTTGAGCTCGGGCTTCGGCGGCGCCTTCACCGTCGCCCAGTCGTCGAGGATGTCGGCGGCGGAGACGACGGTGCTTGCGGCCAGGATGACAGCGGCGAGGGCGGCTAACAGGTACTTTGCACGAACAGCCATCACACTTCTCCTTGTGTTCAACGCGCCTGGCGCGCTGACGAAACCGGCTTCGCGAATCGAGCGTTGTCGATCGGCACGTTGTCTTGCACCGACGTCACCCGCAGCGCCGTCTTCGGCCAGAGCAGCGTCCGCGGACCGATTGGATCCAGGTTCACCAGGAACGGCAGCTTGACGCCGCTCGATTCGCGATAGTCGCCGAAGCTTCTCCGGAAAGGGCTGCCACCAGCCGGCGTCGTCACATATGACATGCGTCGCACGAGCAGTCCCGAGCCGACGTCGAAGTAGAGCGTCTCGGGCGTGTCGCCGGCGGGCGTGGCCACGACGACGTAGGCGTCAGCGCCATTCAGCGCCTCGATGCCACGCACCGTCATGCTGGTGAACTCCTGCTTCAGGTTGAGCGGTTCGTAGAAATCGGCCGAGCGGCGGGCGCGAGCGGCGTCGGGTCCCTCCTCGGTGACGCGGCCGTTCTGGTCCTGGGCCCAGACGGTGGTGCCGTCGAAGCCGTCGCTGACGGTGAAGGTGGCGGTCTTGTAGATGTTGACGTAGAGATTGGGCGCCTTGCGAAACTGCTGAAGCTGCGCGGGAATCTGCTCGCGGCCACCGGCACCCAGCGGAAGGTCCTGCGTGCCGGTCACCACGCGGCTCGTGACTTTGCGAATCGCCGCCTCGCCGCCGAGCGCCGCGACGTACCTGGCGAGAATCTGGTCGACCGTCGGCAACGTGGCCGTGGTGGCCGGCCTCGGCTCCTCGAACGACACCATCTCCGGAATGGCCGCGGGTATCGCGCTGCCCCGGTGACAGGTGAAGCAGGTGACGACCTGCCGGCCGCCGAACTGCGACCGGTTCAGGTCCATCGTCATCTGCATCATTCGCCTGGCGACGGCCTTTTTCGGATTGGAGTCGAGATCGCGTTTGCCCGCGGCGCCCTCGCCGTCGAAGTGGCAGTGTTCGCACACCACACCGAGAGCGGCGTTCATCAGGTGCATCGCCTGGTTCACTTCACCGGCAGGCGTCCCGTTCAGCACCTGGATGTTCTTGTACGCCTGTTCGGCCAGCTGCGCTCCACCACGGCCGCCCCGGCCCTGGGCATGTACGACGACCGCGAACAGGCCAAGCACCGCGCACACCCCACACACCAGCCACGTTCTCATCGGCGTTGATACCATGTGATTCGATCGCCCTTTCCTTCAGGACCGCCGGCGACCGTGTACTGCACGCTGGTGCCGCCGACGGCGGCAATCGGTCCGTCGGGCAGCTCGAACACACGATCGTTGGAGAGAAACAGCCCGCCGGTTCGCAGCATCTTCGCAATGTTGGTCACGGCGAGCGACTGCTCGAACACGTCGTAATACAGCAGGATGTTGGTGGCCAGCACCAGGTCGAACTGCTCTGTCGCCGGCATCGCCTCGAGGCGCTGGACGACGATGTTGACGTCGCGGGGCACAATCGAAAGCGGGATCGCCGGCCGCACGGCAACGCTCCGCGCCGTCACCTGGCCGGCGCTCGAGGGCGGCGGCGCCGCCTTGACCTCCTGGCCGATGCGATCGCCGAAGCGCTCCCAGTACTTGATCACGTCGGCGGCCCACGGCTGATCGAGCCGGCGTGGCAGCACCAGCGAGTAGGCGGATCCGGCGCGCGCCCGCTGCCGCGCCGACTCGAGATGCTGCAGCACACGCGGGCTCAGATCGAACGCGGTGAGCTGCACCCCGTCCGCCGCGGCCAGGCCCAGCCGCGTCAGCGAGTCGATCACGGCAAACGGCTGTATCGTCTGCTGCGCGTAGAAGTCGTAGCCTTCCTGCTTGTCGGCGAAGTCGAGTCCAGGGCCGACAATCGCCACACGTCGCACCGTAGCGGCCTTCGCCAGGCCCGCCGTCTTGAGCTCGTCCAGCGCGCGCTCGACGGCGTAGTCGATCCAGATCGACGTGTCGGAGGCGAGTCCGCGGTCCTTGAACAGCGTCAACTGGTCGGCAAGCGAGGTGGTCGGATCGCGCAGAGCGGTGGCGTGTACGGCGCTGCCAACGGCTTCGGTGCGCCGTTCGAGATACTGCTTGAGCGTCGCCTTTCCCTGCTCGGTCGCGACCGTCATGCCGCGACGATCGATCACCTGGCGGGCGAACCGCAGCCGCTCGTTATCGCCAGGCATGGCTAACGCCACGACGAAGTCGTCGATACGCGCCTTGAGCAAGGGAGATGGGAGAAACGCTGTTGCGCCAGTACCCGCCTGGCGAACCGTGATACCGGCCGGCTGGCTTTCGCTGATGCGGGGCTGCCTGGTGAAGCTGGTGCCGAACTGCAGGAGGTTGATGATCGAATCCTCATCGCCCTCCTGGACGCGGGCGCGGATCGACGCATCACGGCTCGAGACCCACGCGGGCCATGACGCCTCTATCTGCTCGACCGTCTTGCCGCGCAGCTCCGCGGGCCAGAGATCCTCGCGCAGCACCTGGAAGATCGGGGCAACGTCGCTGAAGGGAATGTTTGCCGTAGTGGCCTGGGTCGCCACCCTCACTGCGGCAAGCAGCACACACACACACACGCCACGGAGCCACGGAGTCACGGAGATTTTTATTGTACGGAATCTTCTCCGTGTCTCCGTGCGTCCGTGGCCCCTAGTCATCAGAACGTAACGCGGAACCCGAACTGCGCCGTCCGGTTTTCACCGGCAATCGGCTGCAGGTACTGCGCGTTGTTTTCGACCGTGTTGATCGTCAGGTTATTGCGATTGAACACGTTGAACGCCTCAGCCAGCACGTCCACCGAGACGCGATGCGGCAGGGTCAGGCGCTGCTGGAAGCGCAGGTTGGTGCGATTGCGCATCGGCTGGGTGAAGTTGTTGCGCGGCACGATGGTGCCGTCGGGACGCAGGCGCTGCCGCTCGACCGAGCCGGCGCCGAGCAGGCGCAGGTCGCCGCCGTACGACGTGGCCGACCGATCACCCGCGCTGGTGTACTGGATGATGCTCATCTGGAACCCGCGACCGACCTGCCAGATGCCGTTGAGGACGAAGCGGTGACGCTGATCGCCCTCGGCAAAGCTCCACTCGCCCTCGAGATCCTGGGCCAGCGGGAAGGTCACTTCCGTCGGCGTACTGCCGGTGACGCCGGTAAACGGACGTCCGACTGCGTTCCAGAATCCTGCCAGCGTGTAGGTGCCAGACGCCTGCCAGCGGTGGCTCATTCGCTTGGTGAACGTCGTGATCACGCTGTGATACGACGAGCGCGCGTTCTGCAGCGTCATCGCCACCACGCCCCAGTCGGGATATGGCAGCAGCGCCCGGCCGGGTCCGTTGGCCGCGTAGGGATAGTTCAGGCCAGTGGCCGGATTGAACGCGACGTTGAGATTGAGGTGGCCCCACCCTTCGTTGTTGCCGCGGGTGTAGACGTAGTCTGATTCGAGCACCATCTCGCTGCCGAACTGGCGCTGCAGCCCGATGCTGTGCTGCCAGCTGTTGTTGACGTTGTAGGTGCCAGCCGGCGGGTTGAGCTCGCCGCTCGCCAGCAGCAGGCACGGCGGATTGCCGGCGTAATTGCTCGCTCTCCACCGGGCCAGGTTTGCCGCCTGTTCCGGCGCTGAGCACGCGGTCGCCTTCGCCTGCTCGAAGGTCGGCGCCGGGCCGTTGAACGGGTTGGCGGCAAAGTCGGCACGGCCGTCGTTGGCGACTTCGACCAGCGCGACCGTCTTCGATTCGCCGGGATAGGTGCGCGACAACATCTCGCCGTAGTAAAGGCCGACGCCGCCACGGAACACCGTGCGGTCATTCCAGCTGTAGGCAAAACCGAAGCGCGGCTGGATGTTCTTGGTGTTCTGCGGACGCCCGGCCTCCATGAACGGCAGCAGCTCGTTCTGATTCTGGAACATGTCCCACATCAGGTCGTAGCGGGTGCCGAGGTTGAGCGTCAGCTTGTTGGTGATGTGCCAGTCGTCCTGCAGCCACGCGCCGTAGGCCCACACGCGTTCGGGCTCGCGGCGGCTCTTGTGCACGCCGAGGGTATAGCGCCGCACTAACGGCGAGATCGCGGCCAGGTTCCAGGTGTCGATGTTGAAGGGATCCGGGAACAGCGTCTCGAGGTTCGCCGGTGCCGGCCCGCCACGCGCATCGATCACGCCCATGCACTGCGTGCAGTTCGACGTGTAGATCTGCTCGAGCAGGAACTCGCCGCCCGCCTTCAGGTCGTGGCGGCCGCGCGCATCGTACGACAGCGAGAAGTTGTCCTTGAAGCTGTAAAGATTCTGGACGCGGTAGCGCGGCGCGGCATTGTTGCCGCCGATGGTGAAGTTGGTGAAGGTGATGCGCGGGGAGCCGGTGGTGATCGATCCGAACGGCCCACCCGCGGCCATCCAGTGCTTCGACCAGTGGGTGAGGTTGCCTTCGCCGAACAGATAGCTCGAATAACCGCCGCTGGTTTCGTTGAGCGCGCGGTTACTGAGCACCTTGGTGAGCTGCGCCACCAGGCCATCCGAGGTCGTGTACATCACCGCGGTCCCAGCCGGGTGCTGGTTGTTGCCGGCGCCGAACGGATCGTCGGTGCGCGTCTTGTTGCCCTTGAACATCAGCCGCGTCTGCGGTGACAACTGGTAATCGAAGCGCACACCGTAGTGCTTGACCGTGGACTTGCCGTCGAGGGCGACGTTGAACTTCGGGAACGGCGTGTTCCACACCTCGGTCTTCGGCGCGCGTTCGTATTCGTCGAAGACGAAGAAGTGCAGGCGGTCGCGAAGAATCGGCCCGCCAAAGGACGAGGCGAACTGCTGGTTGGTGATCGGCACCACCCGCTTGAGCACCGGGTTCATGGCGTTGAACTTGTCGTCGCGGAAGTTGCCGCGGAACGAGCCGGCAAACCGGTTGGTCCCCGACTTGGTGATCATGTTCACCTGCACGCCGGACGATCGTCCCTGCGTCGCATCGAAGCGATTGGAGATGTACTGGAACTCGGCAATCATTTCCTGACTGAACGCCGGCTGACCGCCGCCACCCATGGTGTTGGCGAACTGCATGCCGTCGACGTTGGTCTGGTACTCGCGCGTGCGGTTGGCGTTGCGCGTCTCGAGCGGCTCGGCGGGATTGGCCGAGGTGGCACGGCTGCCCGGTGCGAGCATCACCAGCGCCATCCAGTTGCGCCCTTCCGACGGCATCTCCTGCACCTGCTGCGGATCGATGTTGCCGCCCAGGTTCGAGGTGTCGACCTTGAGCAGCGGCGCCTCGGCGGTGACCGTCACCGTTTCCTGCACGCTGGAGGGCACCATCTGCAGGCTGATGCTTGCCGTCTGTCCGGCCAGCAGCTGCACGCCCTGGCGCTCGACGGTGGCAAAGCCCTGGAGCGTGGCGGTGATCTGATACACGCCGACGCGCACCGCAATGCGGTAGACGCCGCGATCGTCGGTCACGCCTTCGAAGCGATTGCCGGTGGCCTCGAGCACTGCCGTCACCGACACACCCGGCAGGACGCCGCCAGTGCCGTCGGATATCGTGCCGGTGAGGGTCGCTTCCTGCGCGAACACCGCCACCGGGAGAAGAAGGATCGCGCCGACCAGTAGGACCCGCCCGAGAAACCTCGATCTCATTGAGCCTCCTCTGAGTTACGCCGCGCCGATGGAAATCGTGAGGTGATTACTTGCTCGGCAGCCCCGCTGCGGGATTGGCAATCATGCGGTTGTAGAGCGCGTTCTCGGATGGCGAACACTCCATCTCGCGAATGTCGAACGTCGGCGACTGCAACCGCAGCGACATCCTGAGCGCCGTCCACGGTTTGGTATACATGACGGGATCGTCGATGGTGATCGTCAGCAGGATGTGGTCGCGGTCGACGCGCTGGTAGCGTTCCTCGACCCGCATCGACTCGCTGTGCGGACGCCCGGCCGCATCGATCCAGGTTCGTTCGTCGAACCCTGCCGACTGCGCCACAAACGTGTAGTCGTCCTCCCACCGACCGATTGAATATCCGAGCCAGCGCGGCTCGTCGAAGTCCTTGGGGAGTTCCTGGAGGTCGGTGCGGATCACGCGCCACTTGCTGTTGAGGAGATACAGGACGACGACGTTCTCGGGCGTCTGCAGGATGCGGATGGTCCGGAGATTCCAGAGCGCCAGACGTGGAAAGCCGACGGGATCACATCCGCTGCCGGTGTCGCCACCCTTGACCGGATCGTTTGTCAGCGCTGGCGTGACCGCGGTCACGCCAACCGAAGGCTTGTTGGCGAGGAAGGCTTGACGCCCCATTGGCGTGAACGGCAACTCGTGCTCAGGCTTGCCGTCCGACGGCATCAGCTGCGCGCCGTTGGCCTGGGTGCCGGCGCCTGCACCCGCAGCGGGCAACCAGATTCCCGAGATGTCACGGCGCGGCGCCGGAGCAGGCTTCTCACCTTTGCGGTCGGAGTCGTACACCGCACCCGGCTGGCGAACCTCCTGCGCGTACGCCAGAGGAACGCACCACCAGACACCCAGCAACGCCCCCACGACCAGGACTCGCCCTGCCCTTGCCATGCGAACACACCTCTTTGTGCGGTTGGTCGCGCGGACCGTACCGTACCGGTCCACTGGTGTCAACGCGAAACCGGGTGTAGTATCGCGTCAAAATCGCGTCATAAGGAGTCCATCTTGAGGCAGATACTGGCGGCGCTGATCATCACTCTGGCTCTCGCGTCTGGCGCCGGGCCGCTGCTCGCGCACCATGGCGCGGCGACTTTCGACACTGGCAAAGAAGTCGTCCTCGAAGGCACGGTCGCGGAGTGGATCTGGGCGAACCCGCACTGCTTCCTCAAGTTCGAGGTCAAGGACAAGGAGGGCGCCGTCCGCACCTGGGTGACGGAGACGAGCAATCCTCCTGACATGATCAATCGCGGCTGGAGCCGGCGGTCGTTCAAGCCAGGCGAGGCGATCAAGGCGACGGTGGAACCGGTGAAGAACGGCGGCCCGGTGGGCCGCCTGCTGGAAGTGAACTTCCCGGATGGCCGCAAGCTGAGCACCCGCGGCGGGCCGGCGCCGTTCCCGACGACGCCGTAGGAGAGTTTGTGAGGTCTTTAGTCTTTAGTCTTTCCGCCGCCGCAATCACCGGGCTTCATGCGTCGGTCGCCTCGCGACCCCGGCCACCCTTCAGCCGAATGGATGGCCAAGTGAACGCCGCCGATGTCACAGCTGCAGCCTCACAGGGCCAGAGGAAGGTCGGCGGCCCGTAAAGGGCCGCCCTACGACCAGAGACCAGAGACCACGGATCTAGGGCATCCGCGACGACACGTACGCCGCGATGTTGATGAAGTCGTCGTCTGTGAGCTTCTCCACCACCGGCTTCATCAGCGCCGACCACTCGCCGTGCCGCGCACCCACCTGCATGTCGTACATCTGGCGCACCAGGTAGCTCGGTGAACGTCCGGCAATGTGCGGCACTGGCCCCATGCCGCGAAGATCGGCGCCGTGGCAGACGCCGCAGGCGACGGTGCGGCCGTTGCCGCCCGTGGTGACCAGCGCCTCACCTTTCTTGATCGCTCCCACAGGCACATAGGCGATGAAGCCCGAACGCGGATTGCGCAGCGGCTCGGTCTGCTCGTTGTCTTCGGGCACCTCGATGATGCGCTGGCCGATCGGCTCGGTCTCTTTGCCTGGCAGCGTGTAATAGATCGATCCCTGCACACGCGTCTTCGGCACGGTGTTCGATTCGACGACGCGGATCCACTTGGTCCATTTAATCGCGCCGAAGTACTCGGCGGCAACGCGCATGTCCTCGTCGGTCATGCCCTTGGCAATGGCAATCATCTGGTTGACATTCGTCTTGCGCGGCTCGCCCGACTTGCGCAGCCCGTTCTTGAAATCCTGAAGCTGCTGGATGGTGTAGCTCACCGGCTGGCCGCCCGCGGGACCGTTCGAGGGACGCCCCTTGCCGTTCGGCATGTGGCAGAAGCTGCAGGCGCGCACCGGTGTGCCGGCGCGTCCCTTGGCGACGATCTCGGGCATCGGCGGATGATCTTCGGGAAACCAGTCGGCCGGCTCGTTGCCATTCTCGACCTGTGGGATGGTGAACTTTCGCGAGCTCCCTGGCACCTGATACAGCTTCTCGTGATCTTCCGCGGGCGCCGCCGCACCCGCGGGCGCAGGCGTGTTGACGACCGCATAGGCCCACGCGGGAGGATCGCTGGCGGCACGAAGCGCCCCGGTCATGACCAGCGAGAACGCCGCAAGAGCACCAAACCCAATCAGTTTTCGCATGTGAATCCCCGAGGATCAGAATCGCGGGCCGTGAAGGCCCGCGCCGCATCAAACAGAGTGATCCGACTACTTTCCTCTGGCCTTGAGTCCCTGCGAGAGCAGCTGCACCTTGTAGATCGCGTTCGAGCCGACTGTATAGAGCGTCTTCTTGTCCGGGCCGCCGAAGGTCAGGTTCTGCGGCTTGCGCAGCATGTTCACCTCGCCGCCCCAGATGCCGATCGGAATGACGCCAAGAGCATCGCCCTTGGGGCTGAACACCTCGACGCCAAGGTTGGTGGCGACATAGACCCGTCCTTCGCTGTCGACGGCCAGACCGTCGGCGCCGTTGTCTTCGGCGAGCAGGGGATCCTTGCTCCCGGGAATGGTCAGGCTCTTGTACTTGGCGAAGTTGCGCCGATTGGCCAGCGTGCCGTCCGGCTTCACGTCGAAGGCGAGCAGGTACAAGCCGTCCTTGTCGTTGGCATACAGCGTCTTCTCGTCAGGACTCAGCTGCACGCCGTTGGGATTCTTGATCCCCTCAATCACCTTCTTCACCGCGCTGCCCGGCGCACCAGGCGGCAGGAAGTACACCCCCTGCGTGTCGGTGAAGTAGATCCCGTCCTTGGTCGACACGACGAGATCGTTGAGGCGATTGAACGGCTGGCCTTCGAAGTTGTCGACCAGCGTCGCCACGCTCGCGGCCGGATACAGCACGCCGACCTTTTCATTCTTCGGCGCGCGCTGCACCGAGATCAGCCGGCCCTTCGAGTCCCAGCCAAGCCCGTTCGAGCTGTTCGACTTCTCGACGAACACGGACGTGTTGCCGCTCGCATCAACCTTGGTGATGTGGTCGGCACGCGTCTCGGTAAAGATCACTCCGCTGCCGTCCAGCAGGCCCACCGGACCTTCGGTGCCCTGTACCGGAAACTTGACGAGCTCGATTTTGGTGCCCGCAGCGACGACGCCGGGGATGGCGGTGGGGGTGGCTTCCTTGGGAGGTGGCAGCGACGCCTGGCCCTGACCAGGCGCCGCCGCAGGCAGCAGAAGTATTGCCAGAGAGAGGGCGAGGCGTTTCACTGTTTATTTCCCGCTCTTCTCCTGATCGACAATCTTCTCGAACTGCTCGGTGTTCTGTTCGTTGGTGCAGTAGTTCTCGAGCAGGCTGTCATCGTCCTGGCCGAGGGTGAACTGCCGCCAGGCCGAGGTCCACGGCTTGGTCATGAACTCAGGGTCTTCCACGCTGAACTGGTACTCGAGATAGTTCTTGTTCGGGCGGCGCAGCCGCTCGATCACGTGCATGTTCTCGCTGTGCGGCCAGGCGCTCTGCACCCAGGTGCGGGTGTCGAAGCCGACCGTGTCGATGATCAGCGTGTCGCCTTCCCACCAGGCGCTGGAGTTGCCGTTGAAGAGCGGATCGGGATACTTCGGATGCGGCCGCTTGTCGGTGTGGATCCGGCGCCACTGATTGCCCGCTTCGACCAGCTGCACGAAGGTCCCCGGCTTGGCGACGATCTCGGTGGGATGCGGGTTCATCGTGAAGAACCCAGGCACGCCACGCGGCAGGCACTGGACGGTCGGATCGGCGGCCTGCAGTTCTGCGCGGCTCATCGCCTTGAACTTGGCCTGAATCTCCGGCTTCAGCGGCACCGGATCTTCGACCACGCGCACGGGACGCGTCCGGCTCCAGGCACTCGGACGGCCGATCACGCCGGCGAACCAGATGCCCGACAGATCCGGCTTGCCGTCCGCCATGCGCGGTGTCGCGCCGCCCGGAGGCAGCGGTCCGGGATCGGTCGTGCCGATCGCTTCGACCAGCGGCTTCTTCTCGCCCTGATCCTGCGCCGCTCCCCGGCCGCGCTGTGCGGTCACGGCAGACGAGGTCATTGCCACCGCCGCGGCAACACCGGCCGCAATGGTCAGAGTACTGAGTCCGCGTCTCATTGCGACCTCCTAGTTGTTCGAGCCGAAGATGCCCTCGACGTCCTGGCCGGTACGGTGAATCGGCTCGTTTGGCAGACGCACCCACGACGCAGCGAAGCGGTTGTCGGTGCCGTTGATCGACGCGCACGCGCGCACGGTCACCGTCTTGCCCATGTTTTCCATGAAGTAGGCGCGCGGCGTACCGCCGCGAGTCATGTTGGCGATGGACGACGTCTGGAACGTCATCTTCGCGTCCTCGCCTTTCATGTTCTTGCCTTCGACAAAGAAGTACGGATGCGGGTTCTGCCAGTCGACGCCGGTCAACTTGCCGGTCATCTCGCCGCAGTTCTTTTCGCTGAATTCAGCGCTGAACGAATGATGCGCCGACACCGGCACGGCGACCGCACACGTCAGGGCACTGAAGACGCAGGCGGCAAAAATACGAGTCTTCGAAATCATATGTAGCTCCACGATGGTTCGGGTCGGTCCTTCTAGTGTACCCGGCGAAAGTGTAGCGGACGAGGGAAAAACGAGAAAGGGGGGAAGGGGTAGCGGAGGCCTTAAGGCCTCCGCCTACCGCCTACGACCGCCTAGAAGTCGTACTTCACGCCGAGCTGAATGATGCGCGGCGCGCCCGCCTGGGTCGTGATGCGGCCGAACTGCCCGTTGTTGAAATTCAGCTGGTTGGCCGCCGGGTCACCCCAGTTGAAGTGGTTCAACAGGTTGAACGACTCGATGCGCGCCTCGATCCGCCGCGTCCCGATCGGAATGCTCCGCGAGATCGACAGGTCGATGTTCCAGTAGTTCGGACCCACCGCCGCGTTGCGCGACAGGTTGCCGAAGGTGCCTGGCGCCGGCTGCGCGAACGCCGCCTTGTTGAAATACGACGTCAGCGTCCTGGCGCCGTAGATGTCATCGCTGACCTGGTTCGGGCGCTGCGCGCTGATGCCGTTGAAGGCGTTGTCCATGCCGCTGGTGATGTTCAAACGGGTGCCCGAGCGCGCGCTCAGGATGCCCGAGAAGCGCCAGTGCGATGCGAGCACGCCGAGCGCACCACCGCCGAATTCAGGCGTCTCGTAACCGGTGGTGAGGGTGCCGAGGTGCGTCCGATCCTGATCGCACGGACCGGCGTCGAACTCAGGATCGGCTGGATTGGTGTAGCCGGCGCTCGTCTGGTTGAAGCCGTTGGTCGTCGCCGTGCCCGTGCACTTCGACAGCGTGTAGCTGCCGTTCACGCTGACGCCGCCGGTCGAACGGCGCGTCGCCGAGAGCTTCATGCCGCGATACTTCTGGAAGCCCACGTCGGTGTTGAGATCGAGCGCACCAATCAGCGCCGCTTCCTTGGGGTTGATCTGATAGAGCGCACGGCGCTGGTTCAGGTTGGCGTTGGTCGAGCACACGTTGTAGTTCACGCCATTGATCGTGCAGGGACCCAGGCCCATGTAGACGCCGGGGTTGATCGCGACCTGCGCCCACAGCCGATCCGAGTAGCTGCCCAGATATGCCGCCGACACGCCCCACTGCGATCCGAGCTGCTGCTCGACGGTGACGTTCCACGACTGCACGCGTGGCGAGTTGATGCCCGGATCCATCGACCCGAAGGCGCCAAACGGCACGTACTGGGTGTTGGCGTTGGTGACGATCGGATGCGGATCGTTTCCACGGTAGGGATCGTCGAACGGCACGTCCGTCAGGAGCGAGCGGTTGCCGAACGGCGGCGCCGACGAGTTGATGTTGTGGTACTCGCCAGCCATGAAGTCGTAGCCCATCGAGTACGACGAACGGACCGCGGTACGGCCGTCGCCGTGGACGTCCCACGCCAGGCCCGCGCGCGGCGACAGGTTCCACCACTGGATGTTCAGGCCGGTCTGCCCCGAGGGGAAACCCGCGTCGCCAGGATAGATGAACCCAGCCGGCGCGTTGACGAACACCTTGCTCTTCACGCCGTTCCGGAAGTTATCCATGTTGAAGATCGTGATGGCGTTGTTCTCGACGTTCTGGCCGAAGTACGGCTCCCAGCGCAGACCGGCGTTCACCGTCAGGCGGTTGTTCACGCGCCACGAATCCTGGCCATAGAGACCCATGTACCAGTTGTTCACCAGCAGCAGCGCCGGGCCGCCATGCTCGAGGCTGGTGACGCGGCCGACCATCAGATCCGACAGGCCCGAGCCGGTGGCGCGGCCGTCGATGATCCAGTTGCCGCCGGTACGCGACGAGGAGTTGTAGTCGCCGTGCCAGTACTGCACCTGGCCGCCAAACGTCAGCTGGTGCTGCCCCTTGACGATGCTGAGGTCATCAGCCATCTGATAGGTGTCGTTGAAGAAGATCGCCTTGGTCGCCGGCCCCTGCGAGATGTTGAAGCCACCGGTCACCGCGATCACCATCTGCCCTCCGGGCGGATAGCTGTAGACGTTCGAGCCGAGATCCTTTGGCGCGAAGAACGGCGTCTGGTAGCGATCGACCTTGGTGTGGTTGTAGGCGAAGCGAAGGTTGTTGACGACCGTCGAGCTCAACACCAGCGTGTTGCCGAGGGTCAGCGACTGCGCCATGTTGTAGGTGGCAGGATCGTAGGTCTTGAGGATGTTGTCACCCTCGCCGGAGTAGCCGGGAGGCGCAACGATGCGGGTGGCAAGATAGCGGCCGAAAATGGCATCGCTCGAGCTCAGCTGATAGTCGATGCGGCCGAGCGGCTGCATCTCGTCGACGTTGTTATCGAGCTCGAAGGTGATCTGACCGCACGGATCGGTCGGCACCGGCAACCGCTTCGCCAGGTTGAGCGCCGCGGGGCTGAACTGCGCCGGGTTGATCCGGTTGCCGACAAACGGCGCACCGAGATTCACCTGCCGTCCACCGTTGCACGCCGGCGAGGCGAACGTCGTCCAGTCGCCGGCGAGCATCGCCGGCGTTGGCACAAAGGCGATGTTCGACGCCGGCACCTGGCGGGTCGCCGTGCCCTGGTAGGCGCCAAAGAAGAACAGCTTGTCACGCACCAGCGGTCCACCGATCGTGCCGCCGAACTGGTTGCGCTTCAACCCATCGTCCACCCGCTTGCCGTCGGGGCCGAGGCCAGCGAACGGGCTCTTGGCGTTGAGGTGACGGTCGCGGAGGAACTCGAAGGCGTTGCCGCTGAAGTTGTTGGTGCCCGACTTGGTCACCGCGTTCACCGATGCGCCCGAGTGCATGCCGTTCTGCGCCGACAGACCACTGGTGGCGACACGGAATTCCTGCAGCGCGTCCGGGAACGGCAGCGGCAGGTTGACGTTGCTCTGCGGATTGTTGTGGGTCGCGCCGTCGAGGGTGTAGGCGACGCCAAACGGCAGCCCGCCGGCGACGGCGATGTTGACGCCACCCGGCATGCTGCGGCTGTTCGGCGCGCCAGTCTGCACCGCGGCGCCCGCAAGCACGAGCAGGTCGGTGACCTGGCGTCCCTGCAGCGGCAGTTCGACGATGCGCTCGTTTTCGACGACCGAGCTGATACCAGCGCTGCGGACGTCGACGATTGGGGCAGCGGCCTCGACCGTCACAGATTCTTCAAGCGATCCGAGGCTCAGGGCCGCGTTGATCGTTGGCGTCGCGCCGACCTGCAGCGTGATGCCGGTTTGCACGTAGGTCTTGAAACCCTGCAGCGATACTTCGAGCTTATAAGGCCCCGTAGGCAGGTTAGAGAGAAGATAGGTGCCGGTGTCGTCGGTAACGGTGGATCGTACGAGCCCGGTTGCAGTCTGGGTCACGGTAACCGTCACGCCGGGAAGAACCGCACCGCTTTCATCGGTGACGCGGCCGTTCAATTCGGCGGTCGCGAGCTGCGCCATCGCGGCGCCGCCCGTGAGGAGAAGGATCATGGCGCTGATCGCCAGGGTCCTGAGACAACGGGTCATGTGCTTACGTACCTCACTTCCTTACAGCAAAAAAAAACGGCCGCCTATGAGAGGCGGCCGTTTTCAGTTCCGCCGGGTCCGAAAGGGCCCGGCCCACGGACGAGAATTACATTGTCACCCGCCGGGTCCCAAAGAACCCGGCCTACGAATATCGCGGTATTGCCCGGCCTGCGAACGCCGGCATTGCCCGAGGGCGGGTCCTTTTGGACCCGCCAATTCAAACCTAGTCTCCAGCGGGAGCGCCGCCCCGTCCACCAGGACGCGGGGCCGAGAAATTCACTTCCGCATCTTCCTTCGCGGTCGGCTTGGCCCAGGCGATGGTGCCGCGCGGCACTTCGTTGGCGGTCGTGGCAGCGCCTGACAGCGTCACCGAGAACTTCTCGCGCTGGCGCGGGACGAACTTGGCGACCTTCCAGCTGGCAACGTCGTTGTTGCCCTGCTTCTTCACGCCCTGGTAGCCGTTGCCGGTGTTGGAGACGACCTTCATGCCGGCCGGGACGATCATCGAGATGGTCACGTCTTCGGCGGTCAGGCCCTTGTTCGGCACAGCGCCGTTGGCGACGTCAACCGTGTAGGTGGTGCCACCGGTGCCCGGAGCCACCGCGACGCGCGCCGAGATCGGCACGAGCTTGCCCAGGTCGAGGACCGCCCAGTCGTAGATCTTCTTCAGGGTCTCTTCCGGCAGCCGCTTGGTGTCGAAGTTGCCCATCCGCACGCGGCCGGGGCCAGGCGTGGACGAGGGCGCGTTCTCGCGATCGAGCATCGCCCACTGTTCGGGCTGCGCCTTCGAGTGCTCGTAGACCTGATGCTTGAACCAGGCGAAGTCACCGTCAACCTCACCCTGACCGTGACGGGGAGTGTCGAGGGTGTTGCCGTGGCACTGCGTGCAGCCGTACTGCACGGCGAGCAGCTGTCCTTCTTCCGGGTCCTTCGGGAACGGCGTCCGCCAGTTGCCGAGCTTCTCTGTCTGCGGCAGGCTGTTCCAGTAGGCCACCATGTCGGCGATTTCCTTGTCGGTGACCTGGGTGTTGTCGAACGCCGGCATGCGCCAGATCGGACGGCGAATCGCCTGTGCGGCGCGCGCCAGCGGAATACCGTGGCCGGCGAGGTCGGGGCCGAAGCCGCCGATGGCGCCGTTTCCGTGGCAGTTGGAGCAGGAGGTGTTACCGAACGCGAACACTTTCCGCCCGTTTTCGATGTCAGGAGCCGCCGCCCCACCGCCAGCAGCAGGAGCGCCGGTCTGCGCGACGCCGGTTGCCCCCTGGGCAACGAGGACCAGGACGACAGCAGCGGCAGCAATGATTGTGCGCATATGCAGGTGCCTCAACTCAGAATCTTGTGCTTTGGTCGTGTTGTCTCCCGGGTCGGCTCCGGGCAGCCACATACTTTACGCCAAAAAACTCCTATCCAGCTATCCCTTGCGAAACGGCGCCGGACGACCGAACTTGGCGGTATCCAGGTTCGTGTTCGGCTGCACGTCAGTCAGTTCCACGTCCATCCGCATGTACGTCTGGCTCACCGTCTTCTTGAACGGAATCTTGACCCCAGCGACGTCGCGGAAGTCCGAATAGTCAATCTGCGTCGGCACCATACCCACCGGTGTCGGCGTCCATCGCACCAGGCGGACCAGCAGTCCCGATGGCGCGAAGTAGAGGTTGAGCACCGGAACGCCGTTCTCGCTCGCCTGCAGCACGACGTCTTCTTCGTCGTTCAGCACCGCGCGTCCCACCCGCCACTGGCTGTAGGCCTGCGGAATGCCGGTCGGGAAGGCGACCAGCGCTTCGAGGCGCGCGCGATCGAGGTTGCCCGAGGTCAGCGTGACCAGGGGCACAGCCGAGTCCGGACCGGCGATCCATCCCTGCTTGCCGTCGAACGTCCGGGTGCTGACGCCATCGTCCATGTGGACGAGGCTCTGGAACATGTTCGGCGCCTTCGCATAGATCTCGATCGGCACCTTCTTGAGCGTGTCGAAGCCTTCGTAGGTGCCCTTCGCCGAATAACTGGTCAGCTTGGCGAGGTTCGCGGCGCCGCCGACGGCGCGGATGTACTTGTCGAGCACGTCCTTGGCGACGATCTTCGTGTCGGAGGGGAAGTCGCGGACGTTGGGATCTTCAACCGGCGTGGCGTACTGCAGCGCGATATTCGGATCGCTGCGCGGGCTCTGGTTGCCACCATGACAGGTGAAGCAGGTGACGCGGCTCTCGCCCTTGAAGAAATTCTTGTTGATGGTGTTCATCATCGCGATCATCTGCCGCGCCCGCGCCATGCGTGGCGTCTGCACGGCAAACTCCGCGCGATCCAGCGCTGCCTTCGGCGAGTGGCAGAAGGTGCAATCGTTGCCCATCGCGTTGGCAAACATGCCCATCGCGTCGAGGAACGTGTCGACCGGGATGCCTTTGAGGGTCTGGATGTTCTTGAACGCCTGTTCCGTCAGGATGACGCCGTCAGTGCCTGCTGGCGCCGCCGGCGCGGCCTGCGCGCCAAGGCGTACTGCGCCCACCAGACACATCGCGGCCAGCGCCGTGGCGCCAAGGAATGTCTGCCTCGATCCGAGCTGCATGTTGTCTCGCTAAGTGCCCTGTAGGGGTCTTTGGAAACGAAAAAGCCGGAACTGGGTTCCGGCCTCTTCTTTCACGCGTTATTTGAAGAACGGGTTTTCGTGGCCGCCTGCCACGCCGTACTGATTATTCTCCTGGCAGATGTTCTCCATCAGCTCATCGCCAGGGGCCTGGAGCCGCGCTGTAAACGTGACGGTAAATGGCTTCGAGTAGGCACCCGGATCCTCGATCGTCACGGTGTTGGTCAGCGTGTCCATCTTGGTACGCGTCCACCGCTCGATGGTGTGCAGCTTCTCAGTATGCGGCGTGCCCTTGCGGTCGAACCAGAACTTGTCGTTGAAACCAACCGAGTCGATCACCAGCGTGTCATTGCCCTCGTACCAACCGATCGAGTGTCCAAACCACGTCGGGTCGAGTTCCGCCGGGTGCTTGCGGCCGTCCATGAAGATCTGGCGATAGCTGTGGATGTTTCCCTCGTGCAGGATGAACATGTGCTGCGGCTTGCGGTCGGTGTAGTCCTGCACGAAGCGGAACGGATAGGGCACGCTGCGCGGCACGCCCATCGGCAGGCACCACAGGTGCGGATCGTCAGTCTCGTGCTGCGCCCGGTACTCCATCAACTTGACCGACTCGGGCAGCAGCGGCAGTTTCTCGCCCTTCGGCAAGCCCTGGGCGATGTCATTGATAGGACCACCGCCAACCCAGAGACCGTTCAAGTCGATGGTGCCGTCGGGCAGGTGCGGCGCCGGCCTGTTGTCCGCCGGTGGACGCTTCACTTCCTGCCCGAGCGCATTGACCGAACCGAGAGGCAGATCGCTGCCACGGCCACCCCCACCACCCTGCCTGCCCTGGGCCTGGTTGGCACCACGCCCAGCCGGCTGCTGCGCGAGCAGCGGCAGGGTGAGGCCGACGATGGCCGCGACGACGAAAAGCTTGCGCACGTGACCTCCGCCCTTACTGGTTGCCGCCGCCGGGCTGGTCTTCAGCCGCGCCGCCGAACAGCGACCGGCCGTCCGCGGTGATGACCGACTTGACGTTGCCGCGCAGTGGCGCAACCTTGGCCGCGTAACCCTCGACCTGAACGGTGTCTCCCACCTTCAGCGTGCGGCTGGTCCAGCCGTTGCGGGCCAACGCGCTGGGGCTCGCCAGCTCCATGTTCCAGGTGTCGGTCTTGCCGTTCTCGACGATGTCCACATAGAAGCGGACATGAGGATTGGTCCATTCCACTTTGGACACGGTCCCCTTGAACTTGAAGGTCTTGGTGCCGTCGTACTCGGTTGAAAACGAGTGGTGGGCACTCAGCGCGACTCCGGTGCAGAGCAGGCTGACGATGGCCGCGACAACGGCGAATTTCGTTCTCATTTCCTTATTAACCTCCGAACTGGTTTGGCCTGGCGTGCCGGGTCGCACACGTCCGCCCGAGGCACATCGTTGGGCGCAATATTGTCTCCAAAAACCGCGGATTTTTCAACAAATCCGTTACTTGCCCGCGTAGGGATTGGCGTTGCCGCCGGCAATCCCGTACTGATTATTCTCCTGGCAGATGTACTCCATCATCTCGTCGCCAGGATTGCTCAACCTGGCGTTGAACGTCACCGTGAACGGCTTGGTGTAGGTGCCGGGATCGTCGATGGTCACCTTGTTCTCCAGGTGACCCATGTCCTTCCGCGTCCACCGCTCGATGGTGTGCATCTTCTCGCTGTGGGGATGGCCGCGGTGGTCCATCCAGAACCGGTCGTTGTAGCCGACCGTGTCGATGACCAGCGTGTCGCCCTCGTACCAGCCGATGGAGTGGCCAAACCAGCTGGCGTCGATCTCCGCCGGATGCTTGCGGCCATCCATGAATATCTGCCGGAAGGTGTGGATGTTGCCCTCGTGCAGCTGGAAGATGTGCGTCGGCTTGCGGTCGGTGTAGTTCTGGACGAAGCGGAACGGGTACGGCGTGCTGCGCGGCACGCCCATCGGCATGCAGAAGTAATGCGGGTCCTCTTCCTCATGCTTGGCGCGATAGGCGAACTGCTCTTTCGCCCACGGCAGCATCAACGCTTCGAGCTCGCCCTTCTTGAGCCCGCCCTGCGTCTCCAGATCGTTCACCGGCCCACCGCCGACCCACACGCCGTTCAGGTCGATGGTGCCATCGGGCAAATGCGGCGCCGGGCCCGTGGGCGCCGCCGCGCGTTTCACCGATTGACCGAGCGCGCCAACCCCCTGATCGGAATCCTGGCCGCGCACCAGCAGCGGTACCGCTGCGACGACGATGGCGATGACGAAGAGGAGCTTCTTCATGGTCACTTGCCGTTGGTGGTATCCGGTGGCTTCAAGCCACCGACTAATCCCACGCCGTACTGATTGTTCTCCTGGCAGATGTACTCGAGCAGTTCATCGCCCGGCGTATACGTGGCCATGAAGCGCACGGTGAACGGCTTGGTGTAGGCGCCCGGATCCTCGATGGTCACGACGTTCTCCATGTGACCGATGTCCTTGCGCGTCCAACGCTCGATCGTATGCAGCTGTTCGGTGTGCGGATGGCCGCGGCGATCGAACCAGAACTTGTCGTTGTAGCCGACCGTGTCGATCACCAGCGTATCGCCTTCCCACTTGCCGATCGAGTGGCCCAGCCATGTCGGGTCGAGCTCCTTCGGATGCGCCCGACCGTCCATGAAGATCTGGCGGAAGGTATGGATGTTCCCTTCGTGCAGGATGAACATGTGCGTCGCCGCCTTGTGCGTGTAGTTCTGCACGAAGCGGTACGGGAACGGCGTGACGCGCGGCACGCCCATGGGCAGGCACTGGTTGTGCGGCTCCATGGTCACGTCGCGCTTCGACATCAGCTCCTTGGCCCAGGGCAGCATCAGGTTGTCGATCTCTCCGGGCTTGAGCCCGCCGTCTTTCTCGAGATCGTTCACCGGCCCGCCGCCGGTCCACACACCGTTGAAATCGGGATGACCATCAGCAAGTCGCGGCACCGCACCTGTGGGAATCTCCCGGCGGCGGCTGGCGACATTCTCGACCGATGGCGGCGCCGCGGCGCTGCCGCGAGCAGCGGTGCCCTGACCACCCGCCCTCCCCTGGCCGCCACCACGCTGCGCCACGAGCGGTACGGTCGCCACAATCAACGCAGAGACGATGAACAGCTTCTTCACGTGACCCTCTCCTCGTGGTGACGCAGGGTTAGTCGTTGGTGCCTGAAAACGCCTTGGTGCCGTCCGCGAGGATCACCGAACGCGTGTGCCCTCCGGGAATGCCGGAGCGGGCCGCATCTGCTTCAACGGTCACGGTGTCGCCAATCTTCACTGACGTGCCGGTCCACCCCTGGCGGGTCAGCGCGCTGCGCGCGGCCAGCTCGAAGTTCCAGGTGGTCTTCTTGCCGGTGGCGTCGACGACGTCGACGTAGATCCGCGCATGCGGATTGGTCCACTCGACCTTCGACACGGTGCCTTTGATGGTGACTTGCTTGCCAGGATCGTACTCGCCGGAGACCGAATGATGAGCCGCCAGCGGAGCGGCCGCACACAGAAGTCCGGCGAGCAGGACCGCGAGGTTCTTTCTCATGACATTCCCTCCAAGTCGGAAGAAGCTATGAATCGTTGTGGTCATTCTAGACCCGCACATCGGCGACCGCAGGGAAATTGTCGCCGGCAAGACGCAAAAACAGGCCTGATTATTCTCACTGACCCGGAATCTGTCCCGGCGCGCCAGACGCGCCGGTGAACGATCGGCCGTCGGCCAGCGTGATCGAGTCGGCCACGCTGCGCGTCGGCACCACTCGCCCGGCAAAGCCGCGAAACGAGATCTTCTCCCCAGCCTTGATGTCGTTCTTGGTCCAGCCGCGGCGCAGCACGCTGTTCGGGCTTCCCAGCTCCAGGTTCCACGTCGTCACGGTGCCCTTGTCGTCGGTGACGTCGACGTAGACCCGCATGTGCGGGTTGGTCCACTCCACCTTGGTGACGAGACCCGTGCCCTCAACCGGCTTGAGCGGGTCGTACTCGACGGCAAATGAATGATGGGCGAGCACCGGCACTGAGAGGCCGATCACGCCGATGAACGCGGCCGTGAGTGCTGATTTCAGATGCATGATGTGCTCCTTGGTTCGACGTTACTTCTTGGCCGGTGCAGGCGGCTGCACCTCGAGCCCAAAGCCCTTGTCCTTGTAGGGATTCTCGATGCCGGCGGCAACACCGTACTGGTTGTTCTCGGCGCAGACAAACTCCATCAGCTCGTTGCCAGGGGGCAGGACGCGGGCAGTGAACTTCAGCTGTACGGGGTGCTCGAGCGCACCCGGATCGTCGAGCGTGAAGTCATTGACCATCGTGCCGAAGCTGGTACGCGTCCACCGCTCGATGGTGTGCAGCTGCTCGGTGTGCGGTGTGCCACGGCTGTCGAACCAGAATTTGTCGTTGTAGCCGACCGTATCGATCACCAGCGTGTCACCTTCCCACCAGCCGATCGAGTGGCCCCACCAGGTTGGAATCCAGATCGACGGATCGGGATGCTTGCGGCCGTCCATGAAGATCTGCCGCACCGCGCCGGCATCGCCATTCTCATGGATGACGAAGATCATGTCGTTGCCCTTGGCGCTATAGGACTGGACGAAGCGCCACGGATACGGATTGACTCGCGGCACGCTCATCGGCGTACAGAACAAGTAGGGCTCGTCCTTCTCGTCGCGCTTGTCGCGCAACGCCTTCGCCCACGGCAGCAGCGGCAATTCACCCTTGTAGCCGCCCTGTGCGCCGATGTCGCCGTTCGATCCTCCGCCAACCCACGGACCTGACATGTCGGGCCTGCCATCGTGCAGCCGCGGCACCGGCATGTTGGCCAGCTCGGGCGGCGCCGACGGCGTGTACTCGCCCGAAAGCTTGGCGCGGAAGTTGTCTTCGGGCCGCGCCTCACGTTCCTGGGCCGCGACGAATGCTGCAAGACCGACGGCGACGAGTGCCACGACAAGTGGTGTTCTCTGAGAAGCCATAGGTCGATCCGAGCCTTTGAAAATGGTTGAGCAGGGGCGCCCGAACGAACGCGGGTTGAGGATACCCGAATCCGGCCATCCGGCTGCGAAGATCTCAAAGCCACCTGAGCCTCGCAATACCTGAAAAAAGGTAGGTGGCGGCGGCTTGCCTCGGCGGCGAAATGGGTATATCTAGGCGCGGTGAAGCTCCGAACCCTGGTTGTCGCCTGCGTCCTCGCCGCCGCGGCGGTCCCGGCTCTTGCCGCGGAGCCCGCCTTGACCGGCAATTACAGCCTCGAGTCATGGGACGAGCGCCAGGGGCTTCCGGTAGGCCGCATCTGGGCCATCACCCAGGACAGGGCTGGTTACCTCTGGCTCGGGACGGAAGCGGGGCTGCTTCGCTTCGACGGGGTCCGCTTCGTCCGCTGGCCCGAAAACGACCGCTCGATGCCCGAAGACGTCATCGTCTTCACGCTGCAGAGCTCCCGCGACGGCGCGCTGTGGCTCGGGTTTTACTCAGGCGGGGTGGGCCGCATTCGCGATGGACGGCTGGAGCGCTACGACACAGCGACCGGTGTGGGCAACGGCCCGATCGAGTTCTTCTTCGAGGATCACGCCGGCACCATGTGGGCGGGCGACCCCGACGGCCTCTACCGGTTCAACGGCACGCGCTGGGACAAGGTCGCCGCTGAAGCCGGCGTCCCAGCGGGAGGAGTGAGCGACGCCTACGAGGACCGGCACGGCAATTTCTGGATCAGCGCCACCCACGGCATTTTCGAACGGCGCCAAGGCGCCGATCGTTTCGAACTGGTCGACGGCGTACCGCGCGACGCCGAATTCAGCGAAGACCGCAACGGCGCCATGTGGATCACCGATTCACGAGAGGCGTTCGTCGCCGTTGGACAGCATCGCGCGCCGGCGTCCGGCTCGAGAGCGACGGTTGGCGACACGCTGATGCACGACCGTGACGGCACCCTCTGGGTGGGCACCTGGGGCGAAGGACTGTGGCGCGTGCGCCGCGATCCCGCCTCGTCGCGCGACGTGATCCAGCGGTTCACCGTCGCCGACGGGTTATCCAGCAACATCATCCGCTCGATCTTCGAGGATCGTGACGGCAACATCTGGGTAGGCAGCGAGTCGGGCCTGCACCGCTTCACCCCTCGCAAGGTCTCGCCGCTGCCCGATGTCGATTCGACCTGGTCAACCGAGACGACGCCTGATGGCAGCCTGTGGATTGCCACCACCGACGGGCTCGTGCAGATCAATGCGGCAGGGCAACGGCGCTACCGCGAGGAAGCCGGGCTGCCGAGCCGGTTCGTACGCGCGCTCTCGACCGATGCGCACGGCACGTTGTGGGTCGGCACCGACCGCGGCGCCGCGCGGCGCATCGGCGATCGCTTCGAGCCGGTCGCCACCGGCAACATTGCCATCTCGCGCCTGATCTCGCTGGCCGCCGATTCACGCGGCAACCTGTGGCTGTGCGATCGCCGCCAGGGCGCCTTCGTCTGGTCGAACGGCAGATTGACCGCGATTCAGCCGCCACGCGAGGTGAATGGCGGGGACGCCAACTTCGTTTACGTCGACCATCGCGACCGCGTCTGGATCGGCTACGCCGGCGCCATCGTCGTGGTCACCGAGCCCGGTGGCGCGCAGACCGTGCATCGCCTCGGCGACTCGGTAGGCGGCGTGCTGACATCGGTCTACGAGGACGCCAAAGGCGCGATCTGGGTTGGCGGCACGCGCGGACTCGGACGCATCAGCGGCAGCCACGTCACCGTCGTCTCATCGCAGAACGGACTGCCTGGCTACGGCGTGTTCGCGATCACGCAGGACATGTCTGGCGATCTGTGGCTGGGCGTCAGCTCGGCGATCCTGCGGTTGACCGAGAGCGATTTCGAAGCGGCGGCGAAGCAGGCGCGGGCGCCGCTGCGGTACCGCGCCTATGACGGCTCGGACGGCCTGGTCGGTGTGCCGCTGCGCGGCGGCTTTCCGGGGGCGGTGCGGCGCAATGACGACACACTGTGGTTCATCACCAGCCGCGGCGCGAGCGTCATTCGGCCAGGCGATCTCGGCGAAGGCGGCGCGCAGCCATCGGTGCGCCTCGAGACCGTGAGGGCGGGCGATCGCAGCGTCGCGCTCGCGCCCAACGCGGCGCTCGACCCCGGCACGTCGCGCATCCTGTTCGAGTACACCGCGGTGAATCTGACGTCGCCGATGAAGGAGCGCTTCCGCTATCGGCTGCAGGGAGCGGACGCCGACTGGGTCGATGCCGGATCGCGCCGGGAGGCGTTCTATCCGAACCTCGGCTCGGGCAGCTACCGCTTCGAGGTCGAGCGCATCACCAACGATCAATCTCCGGGAGCCACCGCGACGTGGGAGTTCACCATCCGCCCGATGTATTACGAGACCTGGTGGTTCCTCTGCGGTTGCCTGGCGGCGGCGGCACTCGCGGCCTGGGCGGCGTGGCAGTTCCGGCTGCGGCAACTGCGGCGGCAGTTCGCGCTGGTTTTTGCCGAGCGCGCGAGAATGAGCCGCGAGCTCCACGACACGCTGCTGCAGGATCTTGTCGGCATTTCGCTGCATTTCGACGAGATCGCATCCAACCTGGGCAGCTCGATCAGCCCGGTGTCCAACCAGATCATCAAGCTGCGCCGCTACCTGCAGCGGTCGATCGGCGAAGCGCGCCAGGTCGTATGGGATCTGCGCTCGCCCGGTTGGGACGAAGGCGGTCTGCCGACGCAGCTGCGCGCATCCGGCGAACGGACATTTGCCGGCCGCAGGAGCCGTTTCACCATGACGATTACCGGCACGCCGGTACGTTGCGCGACGTCAATCGAGCAGCACGTGCTGCGCATCGCGCAGGAAGCGCTGCGCAACGCCGCCCGCTACGCCGACGCGGCAGACGTGACCCTGGTGCTCGAGTACCGCGCCGACTCGCTGGTGCTCGAGGTGGTCGACGACGGCAGCGGCTTCGACATGTCTGAACCAGCGGCACACGCGACCGGTCACTACGGATTCCTGATCATGCGAGAACGCGCGGAACAAGTCGGCGGCCGCTTCGTCGTCGAGTCGGCGCCGGGCCGCGGCACCCGCATCGAGGTCATCGTCCCCATCAGCGACCGCGAGGTCGCAGTCCCCAAGGTGTCATGAGTGCAACCCCAATCCGATTACTCTGCGTCGACGATCATCACCTGGTGCGCGACGGGCTCGCGCTGATCATCAACCGCGAGAACGACCTCACGGTAGTCGCCAGCGCCGGCACCGGCGAGCAGGCAATCGCGCTCTTCCGCCAGCATCGCCCGGATATCACGCTGATGGACCTGCGCATGCCCGGCATGGGCGGGCTCGAGGCGGTGCGAACGATCCGCGCCGAGACCCCCGATGCCCGCATCATCGTCCTGACCGTCTGTGACGATGACGAGGGGATCTACCAGGCGCTGCAGGCCGGCGCTGCCGCCTACCTGTTCAAGGACACGCTGTCGGACGACCTGATCCGCGTGATTCGCGAGGTCAATGACGGGCAGCGGCCGCAGTCAGATGAAATCGAGGCCCGGCTCGCCGAGCGTGCCGCCCGTCCCAAGCTGACGCCGCGCGAGCTCGAGGTGATCACGTTGATGGCGCAGGCGATGCGCAACAAGGAGATCGCCGCCGCGCTTGGTGTCAGCGAGCAGACCGCACAGGTGCACATCAAGAACATCTTTGCGAAGCTGAGCGTCGCCGACAGGATTGCGGCGATTAATGTGGCCAGGCGGTACGGTCTGATTCAGGCGTAGCTGGTTGTCAGTTGTCAGTTGTCAGTTGTCAGTTGTCAGGTATCAGTTGTCAGTTGTCGGAAGGTTCCGAGCGAGCTCGTTGCCTTCTGACAACCGACAACCGACAACTATCTAGAACGCGTACTTCACCCCGAACTGCATGATCCGCGGCGCGCCCGCCTGCGTCGTGATTCGGCCGAACTGACCTGACGCGAAGTTCACCGTCGGGTTGCCCCAGTTGAAATTGTTCAACAGGTTGAACGTCTCGAGCCGCAGCTCGATGTTCTGGCTGGTGGTGATGTTGACGGTGCGCGACAGCGCCATGTCAATCACCCAGTAGCCCGGACCACGCACACCCATGCGCGGGAAGTTGCCCAGTGTGCCGGGCGCCGGCTGCGCGAACGCCGCCGGATTGAGATACCGCAACAGGGTCTTCTCTTCCGGGTACGGATCGTCGAGCACGCGCTGCACGCGCTGCTGCTGGATGCCGGTGAACGCCGGGTCGCCACCGGCGATGACGTTGAGCGGCTGACCGGAACGGGCGTTGAGAATGCCCGATACCCGCCAGTTCGAGGCGATCACCCGCAGCGCCGTCGCGTCGAACATCGGCGTTTCGGCACCTACCGTGAGCACCGCCAGGTGCGTACGGTCCTGGTCGCAGACGCCGCGATCGAACGCCGGGTTCTTCGGATCGGTGTAGCCGCTCGCCAGCTGCGGGAAGCCGCCGTTGGTGGCGTCGCCGAAGCAGCGCGACACGGTGTAGTTGCCGTTGAGGCTGATCCCGCTGGCCGCACGGCGGCGGACCGACAACTTCAGCCCCTTGTAGTTCTGGATGCCCTCGTCGGTGTGCAGGTCGAGATTGCCGATCAGGTTGGCGGCCGCCGGGTTTTCACCAGCGAGCGTCAGCACGCGGCGCCGATCGAGGTTGGCGTTGGTGGTGCACACCGGGAACGACACGCCCTGCAACACGCACGGACCGAGACCGAGGTAGACGCCGGGATTGAGCGCCACCTGGTACCAGAGGCGATCCGAGTGACTTCCCAGATAGCTGACCGACGCACCCCAGTTCTGTCCGAGCTGCTGCTCGAAGGTCACGTTCCACGACTGCACCCGCGGCGAGTTGATGTCGGGGTCAATCGCGCCAAACGCCCCGGCCGGAATGTAGTCGGTGTTGGCGTTGGTGACGATCGGATGCGGGTCGCCGCCAATCTGCTGGTAAGGATTGTCGAAGAGCCCGGTCGGATCCTCGACCAGCGATCGGTTGCCGAACGGCGGTGCCTGCCCGTTGATGTTGTGGTACTCCGCCGTCGGGAAGTCGTAGGCCAGGCCGTACGAGGAGCGCACGGCGGTGCGACCGTCGCCGCTGACGTCCCACGCCAGGCCGACGCGTGGCGAGAAGTTCATCCACTGCTTGTTGAGCCCGCTCTGCCCCTCGGGATAGCCCGCATCGCCGGGATAGATCAGGCCCGCCGGCGCCTTCAGGAACACTGTGCTCCGCACGTTCTTCCGGAAGTTGTCGAGGCTGAAGTTCGAGATCGCGTTGTTGAGGATGTTCTGGCCGAAGTACGGCTCCCACCGCAGCCCGGCGTTGAGCGTCACCCGGCTCGTCATCCTCCAGGTGTCCTGGCCGTAGATGCCGATGTGCCACTGATCCATCGGCAGCGCGCCTGGACCGCCGTGCTCGAGACGCCCGACGCGTCCCATCAACAAGTCGGCGAGGCCGAGGCCGAGCAGCTGACCGTTGAACGTCCAGTTGCCTCCCGAGCGCGCGTGCGTCAGGAAGTCCATCTTCCAGTAGGCCGCATCACCGCCGAACGCCAGCTGGTGATTGCCGCGCACCATCGTCAGGTCGTCGCTGATCTGCGAGGCGTTGGTCTTGAAGATGCCGCCGGTCGCGGTGCCCGCCGAGATGTTGAAGCCGCCGGTGACGGTGATCACCATCTCACCCGGGTTGTAGCTGTAGACGTTCGACCCGAGCGTGTGTGGATCGAAGAACGGCGGGTTGCCGCGATGCACCGAGGTGCGGTTGTAGGCGAAGCGCAGCGAGTTGACGGTGTTGTTGCCGAACACCTTGGTGTCGCCGACCACTGCCGACTGCGCCAGGTTGTCGAGCCCCGGCGTCGCGGTCGCCAGCACGTTCTGCGTCTTGGAATAGGGCGCCGGCGCGACATACGAGGTCGCCATATAGCGGCCGAAGACGGTGTTGTTGCCGCTCAACTGGTAATCAGAGCGACCAAGCAGCTGCCACTCGTCGCTGTCGCTGCTGGCTGAGTACTTGGTTTCACCGCAGGGATCGGTGGTCGTCGGCAGGCGCTTGGCCAGGTTGACGGCTGCGGGGCTGAAGAGCGCCGGGTTGACGATGTTGTTGACGAACGGCGCACGCAGCGTGATCTGCCGACCCGCGTTGCAGGCCGGCGAGGCAAACGCGGTGAAATCGCCCGCCAGCATCTGTGCCGTCGGCACGCGCGAGATGTTGGACGAGGGCGTCTGTCGCGTGTTGGTGCCCTGGTAGGCGCCGAAGAAGAACAGCTTGTTCTGCACCACGGGGCCGCCAAGCGTGCCGCCGTACTGGTTGCGGCGAAGACCGTCGTCCTTTTTCTTGCCGGTCGCCGGATCGATGGCGGCGAACGCTTCCTTCGCATTGAAGCGCTTGTCGCGGAGGAACTCGAAGGCGTTGCCCTGGAAACTGTTGGTGCCCGACTTGGTCACGGCCTGGACCGCGGCGCCCGAGTGCATGCCGTTCTGCGCCGACAGGCCGCTGGTGGCGACGCTGAATTCCTGCAGCGCGTCGGGCATCGGCATCGGCAGGTTGCCGTTGTCCTGCGGATTGTTGTGCATCGCGCCGTCGAGCAGGTAGGCGACGCCAAACGAGAGGCCGCCGGCCACCGAGATGCTGACGCCGCCCTGCATGGTGCGGCTTGACGACACGCCGGTCTGCACCGCCGCGCCCGCAAGCACGATCAGGTCGGTCACCTGGCGGCCCTGCAGCGGCAGCTCGACGATGCGTTCGTTTTCGACCACGTCGCTGATGCCGGCACTGCGGACGTCGACGATCGGCGCCGCCGCTTCAACCGAGACGGTCTCTTCGAGGTTGCCGACGCCCAGCGTGGCGTTGATGGTGGGAGTCGCGCCGACCTGCAGCACGATGCCGGTCTGCACGAACGTCTTGAATCCCTGCAGCGAGACTTCCAGCCGGTAGGGACCGGTTGGCAGGTTCGGCATCACGTAGGCGCCGGCGTCGTCGGTGACGACGGTGCGGGTGAAGCCGGTGTCGGTCTGGGTCACGGTGACGGTGACGCCGGGAAGCACGGCGCCGCTTTCGTCGGTGACTTTGCCGTTAAGGTCGGCAGTCGCCTGCGCCGAGGCAGTGACGGCCGTGAGAACGAGGACGAACGCGCCGAAGATCACTTCCCGGACAAACCGATGCATGCAGAGCCTCCGGTGGCCATGGACGACGGACGGTGAAAAAGGGAGGAGGGGTGAGGGGGAAGGGGAAAGGACGGAGTTCTGGCTTTCCCCTTTCCCCTTTTCCCCTTTCCCCTTTACTGCTTTTTCGCGAAAGGCGCGGGCCGCGCGAAGCGGGACGCGTCGACTGGAACGTTCGTGCGAATCTCGCTGAGCGCGAACGTGTTCTGCCCATCGGTCCAGGTCATGAGCAGGTGGTGTGGAATCTTGACGCCGCCGACGTCCTTGTATTCCGAATAGTCGATCTGGGTCGGCACCGTGCCGATGGACGTCCTGTTCCAGCGCACCGTGCGAACCAGCAATCCGGCTTCGTCGATGTACAGGTTGACCGGCAGCTCGCCCGGATTGGTGCCTTGCAGGATCTGCACGGGCTTGTCGTCAATGGTCGCCGTGCCGACGGCCCACGTCGCGTAAGCGCCGCGGATATTGGCCGGGAAGGTGACCAGCGCGTCGAGCTTCATGCCGAGCAGGTTGCCGCCAGTCATCGGCAGCAGCGGCAACGGCCGCCATCCTTCGGCCGCCCACGCATTCTTGCCGTCGAAGGTCTTGACGCTGTCGCCCTGCGGCTCGTGCACGACCTGCATGCGCTGGTTCGGCGCCCGGGCGTAAATCTCGACCGGCGTTTCGACCCCGCCGGTGTTGAAGCCCTCGTACATGCCCTTGGCCGCGTAGCTGGTCAGCTTGCCGACGTTGGCGGCGCCACCGAGCGCGCTCATGTACTTGTTCCACACCTGATCGACGGTCGCACTCTTGTCCGGGTAGATCGTGATGGCGTTCGGATCGTCAGTCAGCACCGCGTACTGCGCGGCGAGGCTGGGAATGTTCTCCGGACGGTAGTTGGTGCGATGACAAGTGAAGCAGGTGACACGCGGCTGGCCCTGGAAGAAATTCTTGTTGATGGTGTTGACCATCGCCACCATCTGGCGGGCGCGGGTAATCGCCGGGGTCGTGATCGCGAATGCGTCGCGGGTGTTATGAATGGCCTGATCATGGCAGCTCGCGCAGTCGTAGCCGAGCGATGACGCGAACATCCCCATCGCGTCCATGAATTCGTCCACCGGAATGCCCTTGAGCACCTGGATGTTCTTGAAGACGTTTTCGGCCATCTGCGGCTGGCCTGGATCGGGGGCCGCCTGGCCGGAGAGCGATACCACTGTGAGCAGGCACACGATAAAGGTCAGCGCGGCTCCGCCGACGGTGTGCCTCCATCCCAACTTCATTCGAGTCCCTCCGAATCTTCAATCTTCGATCGGCAATCTTCGGATCGATCGCAACATCGTTCGATGTCTCGATGCGTCGATCGATCCTCAGATTGACGATTGAAGATTTCTAGATTTACTGGGCCTTGGCAGCTGCGGCCTCGGGCCCACCCTGGGTGAAGAGCGGCACGTTCGAGCCCTGCTTGCTGATCGACAGCAGCGAACCACGGCTCTCGACCACCTTGCCGCCGTAGCCCTCGAAGTTCACCTTGTCACCGGCCTTGAGGTCGTTCGGGCCCCAGCCCTGGCGGCGCACCGAGTTCGGGCTGGTGAGCTCCATGTTCCACGTGGTCACCTTGCCACCCGCGTCGGTCACGTCGATGTAGACGCGCATGTGCGGGTTGGTCCACGCGACCTCCTTGACGACACCCGACAGCTTCACCTTCTTCGCGGCGTCGTATTCGGTGTCGAACCCGTGATGGGCGAGCGCCGGCGCGGTGACGCAGAAGAGGGCGAGGGTGGCGACCAGGATTCCAAGCTTCGTTCTCATTGCAGATACCTCCGAAAGATTCACGTAGTAAGCCTTACTTCTTGCCGTCAGTGCCGGTGCCGGGGCGGAACGACCCGGCAGAGCCGTATTCGTTGTCCTCGAGGCAGATGAATTCCATCAGTTCGCCGCCGCCGGTCTTGAGGTCCGGACGGAGCAGGCGGCCCGTGAACTTCAGCTGCACGGTCTTCGAGAAGGCGCCCGGGTCATCGAGCGTAAAGTCGTTGGTGATGCGGCCCCAGTTCGGGCGCGTCCACCGCTCGATGGTGTGCAGCTTCTCGGTGTGCGGCGTGCCATTGCTGTCAAACCAGAACTTGTCGTTGTAGCCGACGGTGTCGATCACCAGCGTATCGCCTTCCCACCGTCCGATCGAGTGGCCCCACCAGGACGGGATCAGATCGTCCGGGTGCTTGCGGCCGTCCATGTAGACCACGCGGTGCGCGCCCGCGTCGCCGGTCTCATGCAGGATGTAGATGTGGGTCAGTCCCTTTGACGTGTAGCTCATCGCGAACTTCCACGGATAGGGGTTGACGCGCGGCACGCTCATCGGCAGGCACGCGGTGTAGGGCTCTTCCTGCGGCTGGCGCTTCGCCATCAGTTCTCTCGCCCAGGGCAGCAGCGGCAGCTCGGCGTTCGACTTCAGGCCGCCGTCACGAGCAATGTCACCATTGGACCCACCGCCGACCCATGGGCCGGTCAGGTCGATCTTGCCGTCGGGCAGCCTCGGGATCGGCTGCGACGTCACCAGGTTGTCTGGAACCACGGGACTGCCGCCAACCTGAATCTGGCCGACGCGGTTGAGACTTTCACCCTGCGGTGCGGCCCCCGCCGCGCCGCGTCCCCCCCTGCCCTGCGCATCGAGATGCACGAGCAGCAGCGTGACGGCTGCGAGCGTGAACGAGACGACCACGACTTTTTTCACGATCTCCTCCTTAAAAGCGTTCTATCGGCGGCGCCGTTATTATCCACTACTGAGGCCGTTGCTCCCCCGCCGTTTCCGGGGCGGTCTCCTCAAACAGGTAGGTACTCTCGCCTTCCTTGCGAATCGACAGCAGCGATCCGCGAGTTTCGACCACTTTGCCGCCGTAACCCTCGAAGACCACCCGCTCTCCGGGCTTGAGGTCGTTCGGCCCCCACCCCTGCCGCCGGATGCGGTTCGGGCTGGTCAGCTCCAGGTTCCACGTCACCACCTTGCCGTCCGGCTGGGCGACGTCGATGTACACCCGCATGTGCGGATTGGTCCAGGCCACTTCCTTGACCACCCCGGTGAGCGTCACCTTTTTCTTGGCGTCGTACTCGGTGTCGAAGCCGTGATGGGCGAAGGCCGCCGTGGCCACGCCAAAGATGGTGACGACTGTTGCGATCATGCCAGCGGCTCTCGTCATGTCAACCACCTCGTCGCCTATTTACCGGAGCCGACGTTCTCGATCTCCGCCGCCGCCCCGTACTGGTTGTCTTCGAGGCAGATGAACTCCATCAGGTCACCGCCGGTCTTGAGACCCGGCCGCACCAGGTTGGCGGTGAACTTCAGCGTGACCGGATGCTCGAGGGCGCCGGGATCGTCGATGGTGAACTCGTTCGTCATCCGGCCGAAGTTGATGCGGGTCCAGCGCTCGATGGTGTGCAGCTTTTCGCTGTGCGGCGTGCCGCGGCTGTCAAACCAGAACTTGTCGTTGTAGCCCACCGTGTCGATCACCAGCGAGTCACCTTCCCACCGCCCGATTGAGTGCCCCCACCACGACGGAATCAAGTCGTCGGGATGCTTGCGGCCGTCCATGTAGATGACGCGGTGCGCGCCGGCGTCGCCGGTCTCGTGCAGCTGGTAGATGTGCGACAGTCCCTTGGCCGTGTAGGTCATCGCAAACTTCCACGGATAGGGATTGATGCGCGGCACGCCCATCGGCAGGCACGCGGTGTACGGCTCGTCCTTCGGCTTGCGCTTCGACATCAGCTCCTTTGCCCACGGCAGCAGCGGCAGCTCCGGCGGCTGCAGTCCCCCTTCGCGGGCGATGTTGCCGTTCGAGCCGCCGTCGAACCACGGGCCGGTGATGTCGATGTGGCCGTCAGGCAGCCGCGGGATCGGCTGACTGTTGACGTCGGCGTCGGCCACGATCGGATTGCGCGGCGCGATATGACGAACCTGCTCCTGCGCCTGGAGCTGCACCAGCAGGAGCGTCACAGCCGGAACCGCGAGGAGAGCGAGTTTTTTCACATGTCCTCCAGCGACAACCGACAACCGACTAAAACGCGTACTTGACGCCGAACTGCATGATCCGCGGGTCGCCGGCGATCGTCGTGATGCGACCGAAGGTGCCGGCGCTGAAGTTCAAGTTGGGGTTGCCCCAGTTGAAGTTGTTCAGCAGGTTGAACACCTCGAGCCGCAGCTCGATGTTCTGCGTCGACGCAAACTGCATCAGCCGCGACAGCGCCAGGTCGATCTTCCAGAAATTCGGACCGCGGATGCTGTTGCGCTCATGGGTGCCGAACGCGCCGTTGCCTGGCGTCGCGAACGCCGCCCGATTGAGGTACGCCGTCAGCGTCTTGGCGCCGTAGACGTCGTCGGAAACCTGATCGACGCGCTGGTTGGCCTGTCCGTTGAAAGCGGTGTCACGACCGCTGAGCACCGTCATCCACGAACCCGAACGGACGTTGACGATGCCGGAGACACGCCAGTTGGAGGCGAGCAGGTCCACCGCACGGTTGGAGGCGTGCGGCGTCAGGTAGCCGAGCGTGCCGTTGGCAATGTGCGTCCGGTCCGCATCGCAGTGACCGCGGTCGTAGTCGGGATTCGACGGATCGATGAAGCCGATGCCGAACTGCGCATTGGGCGGCATCTCGAGGCCGAAGCAGCGCGACAGGGTGTAATTGGCATTCATGCTGAGGCCAGACGCCGCGCGCCGCTGCAGCGACAGCTTGAGCCCCTTGTAGTTCTGCGTGCCGACGGCCGCGTGCGTGTCGAGATTGCTGATCAACGCCGCAGAGGCGGGGTTCTCACCCGACAACGACAGGACGCGGCGCTGGTTCAGGTTGCCAGTGGTCGAACAGACGGGAATCGACACGCCGCCGAGCACGCAGGGACCTACTCCAAGATAGACCCCGGGATTGAGGGCGACAAGGCCCCACAGCCGATCGGTGTAGCTGCCCAGGTAGCTGACCGAGGCGCCCCAGTCGGCGCCCAGCTGCCGTTCGACGCTCAGGTTCCACGACTGGATGCGGGGCGCGTTGATGTCCGGATTCATCGACGACAGCGTGCCGCCAACCGGGTACTTGGTGTCGCGGCCGACTTCGATCGGATGCGGGTTGCCACCCACATCGCGATACGGATCGTCGAAGAGGCCGGCAGGGTCGCTGATCAGCGAGCGGTTGCCGTAGGGCGGCGCGCCGGCAAGGTTCGAGAAGAACTCGCCGGTCGGGAAGTCATAGACCAGGGCGTATGACGAGCGCACGGCCAGACGACCGTCACCCTTGACGTCCCACGCCACGCCGGCGCGCGGCGACAGGTTCCACCACTTCTTGTTCAGGCCGGACGTGCCCGGCGGGTAGCCCTGGTCACCGGCGTACAACAGACCCGCCGGCGCGTTGACGAACACGCTGCTGTGGACGTTCCGCCTGAACAGATCGCGATCGAAGATGGAGTTGGCGCCGCGTGTCAGGTTCTGGCTGAAGAAGGGTTCCCAGCGGAGGCCGGCGTTGACCGTGACCTTCGGCGTCAGGCGCCAGGTGTCCTGCGCATAGACGCCCTGATACCACTGGTAGAAGCCAATGCCGGAGAGGCCCGACTGATCGAGTGAGTTGACGCGGCCCAACAGCAGGTCGGCAAGCGCCAGGCCTGACGCGGCGCCGGTGAAGTTCCACTGCCCGCCGCCACGCGCCCAGGTTTTCTGTGACACCTTGAAATAGGCGACGTTGGCGCCCATCGCAATCTGGTGGCTGCCGCGCACCAGCGTCAGGTCGTCGTTGATCTGGAACGAGTTGTTCTCCGCAATGCCGCGCGTCGCGGTCGCCGCCGCGATGCTGAACGCACCGGTCACCGAGATGATCATCTGGTGCGGCACGTAGCTGTAGGCCTTGATGCCGAGATCCTCAGGTCCGAAGTACGGATCGTTGTCGCGATCGACGGCGGTGCGGTTGAACGCAAAGCGCATCGCGTTGACCATGTTGTTGCCAAACACCATGGTGTCGCCGAGCGTCGCCGACTGCGCCAGGTTGTCGATGTGCGGGTTGACGGTGGTGAGGATGTTGCCCGTCGTCGCGAACGACGATGGTTTCTTGTCACGCGTCGCCAGGTAGCGGCCGAACACCGAGTGGTTGGTCGACAACTGGTAGTCGACGCGGCCGACGTACTGTCCCTCGTCCCGATCGTCAGGCTGGCTGTACGTCACCTGACCACAGGGGTCGGTGGTCGTCGGCAGCGACTTCGCCAGCTTCAACGCCGCCGGGCTGAAGCGCGCCGGATCGATCCGGTTGTTGACGAACCCGCCGCCAAGATTAACCTGCCGTCCCTGGCACGCCGGCGACGCAAACGCGGTGAAGTCGCCCGCCAGCATCGCCGCGGTCGGCACAAACGCAATGTTGTCGGCCGGCGTGACGCGCGTCCTGGTGCCCTGGTAGGCGCCGAAGAAGAACATCTTGTCGCGCACGATCGGTCCGCCGAGCGTGCCGCCGTACTGGTTCCGCTTCAGGCCATCGTCGAACCGCTTGCCGTCGGGGCCGATGCCGGCAAACGGGTTCTTGGCGTTGAAGCGCTTGTCGCGAATGAATTCGAAGGCGTTGCCGGAGAACCGGTTGGTTCCCGACTTCGTCACCGCGTTGACCGAGGCGCCCGAGTGCATGCCGCTCTGGGCCGAGAGACCGCTGGTCGCGACGCGGAATTCCTGCAGCGCGTCCGGGAACGGCAGCGGCAAGCCGCCGGCGTTCTGCGGATCGTTGTGGACGGCACCGTCGAGCGTGTAGGCGACGCCGAACTGCAGGCCGCCCGCCACGGAGATGTTGACGCCACCCTGGAAGCTGCGGTTGTTCGGACGTCCAGTCTCAACCGCCGCACCCGCCAGCACGATCAGGTCGGTGACCTGCCGTCCCTGCAGCGGCAACTCGACGATGCGCTCCTGCTCGACGACCGTGCTGATGCCGGCACTGCGCACGTCGACGATCGGCGCCGCCGCCTCGACCGAGACCGTTTCTTCGAGATTACCGACGCCAAGCGCGGCGTTGATGGTGGGACGGGCATCGACCTGCAGGACGATGCCCGTCTGGACGAACGTCTTGAACCCTTGCAGGGTGACTTCCAGCTTATAAGGGCCGGTCGGAAGATTGGGCATGACCCACGTGCCGGTGTCGTCGCTGACCACCGTGCGCGTGAAGCCAGTGTCGGTCTGGGTGGCGGTGACCGTCACACCAGGAAGCACCGCGCCACTTTCATCAGTGACGCGGCCATTGAGCTCCGCCGTGGCCTGTGCCCAGGCAATACCAGCGGCAAGCAGAAAGATCACAAGGGCAACCGGATAACGAGTTCTCGCACCGTTGATCATGAGGACTCTCCGCCTGTTAAGTGCGTACCTCCGCCAAAAACTAAAACGCGTACTTCACGCCGAACTGCATGATGCGCATGTCGCCGGCGAGCGTTTGAATGCGACCGAAGAGACCCGAGCTGAAGTTCACATTCGGGTTACCCCAGTTGAAGTTGTTGAGCAGGTTGAACGCCTCGAGGCGCACTTCCACGTTCTGCGAAGTCGAGAACTGGAACAGCCGCGAGATCGCCAGGTCGACCTTCCAGAAGCCCGGCCCACGAATGCTGTTGCGCTCGTGGTTGCCGAACGTGCCGGCCGCCGGCTGCGCAAACGCCGCGCGGTTCAGGTAGTTGTCGAGCGTCTTCGCGCCGTAGACGTCATCGGACACCTGCTGCACGCGCAGACCGACAGTGCCGCCGACGCCGTTGAACGAGCTGACGCCGGTCGCAACCGTGAGCCAGCTGCCCGAACGCGCGTTGACGATGCCCGAGAGACGCCAGTTCGAGGCAAGCGCATCCACCACCCCGCTGCCAACATGCGGCGTCAGGAAGCCGGCGGTGAAGTTGGCAATGTGGGTGCGATCCGCGTTGCAGTGGCCGCGATCGGCATCGGGATTCGCCGGGTTCTCGTAGCCGCCACTGGTGCCGCCGGTGTCAGCCCAATCGAGGCCGAAGCAACGCGACAGCGTGTAGTTGCCGTTCAGGCTGAGGCCGGCCGACGCCCGCCGCTGGAACGACAGCTTCATGGCGCGATAGCTCTGTGAGCCGACGTCGAACAGCTCGTCGAGGTTGGCGATGAAACCGCCCTCCTTCGGGTTCTCGAGCGAGAGCACGCGGCGGTTGTTCAGGTTCGCATTGGTGGTGCAGACCGGGTACGAGACGCCGTTGAGCACGCACGGAGCGGTGCCGAGATAGACGCCCGGGTTCTGCGTGACCAGGCCCCAGAGCCGATCGGAATAGCTTCCCAGGTAGCTCGCCGACACGCCCCACTCAGAACCCACCTGCTTTTCGAGCGTGACGTTCCACGACTGCGTGCGCGGCGAGTTGATGTCCGGATCGATCGCGCCGAATGCACCGAACGCGGGATACACGGTGTTGGCGCCAATCTGGATCGGATGCGGGTTGCCGCCCGGGTAGGATGTCCACGGATCGTCGAAGTTCACGTCCGAGAGACGCGTGCGGTTGCCGTAGGGCGGGCCCGCGGCCAGACGGAACCAGGTCTCGCCAACCGGCATGTCGTAGTTCAGGCCATACGACGCACGCACCGAGGTGCGACCGGTCCCCTGCACGTCCCAGGCGAGGCCGAGGCGCGGCGCGAAGTTCCAGTACTGCGACTTGAAGCCGGACTGGCCGTCGGGGAAGCCTTGATCGCCGGGATACAGGAAGCCGGCGGGGGCGTTCTTGTACACGGTGCTCTTGATTCCCTTCAGGAAGTTGTCGTGATTGAAATTGGCGATCGCGCCGTAATCAATCTGCTGACCGGTGAACGGTTCCCAGCGCACGCCGGCGTTGATGGTGATGCGATCGGTGGTACGCCAGGTGTCTTGCGCGTAGAGACCGGTGTAGGTCTGGCTCAGATCGACGCCGCCGGCGTCACCCTGCTCGAGCAGCGCGACGCGACCGAGGAGCAGGTCGGCGAGGCCGAGGCCGGTGGCCGTGCCGTTGAAGTCCCATGTGCCGCCGCCGCGCGCCCACGTCTTCTGCAGCGAGGTCCAGTGCGCGACGTTGATGCCAAACCCAAACTGGTGCCGGCCCTTCACCAGCGTGAGGTCGTCGCTCCACTGGAAGGAGTTGTTGGTGGCGATGCCGCGCGTCGCGGTCGCGGCCGAGATGCTGAAGCCCGGCGCCGATACCGTCAGGATCAGCTCACGCGTCGGCGAGTACTCATAGGCGTTGATGCCCAGATCCTTGGGCGCGAAGAAGTCGTCGTTGAAGCGATTCACCGTCGTCCGGTTGAACGCAAACCGCGCGGCGTTGACCATGTTCGAACCGACGGTGATGGTGTCGCCAAGGGTGAACGACTCCGCCTTGTTGTCGACGCCCGGGAGGGTCGTCGTCAGGACGTTGCCAGACTTGGCCAACGGCACCGGCTGCTTGTCGGTGGTCGCCATGTAGCGCCCGAACACCGAGTTGTTCGAGCGGAGCTGGTAGTCAACGCGGGCGACGTACTGCGCCTCGTCACGGTCTGACGGCAGCGCGAACGTCGTCTTGCCGCAGGGATCGGTCGTCGTCGGCAGCTTTTTGACCAGATTGAGCGCCGCCGGGCTGAAGAGCGCAGGATTGACCGTGTTGTTCACGAACGGCGCACGCAGCGCGATCTGACGGCCGCTATTGCACGCAGGCGACGTGATCTGCGAGAAGTCCCCGGCCAGCATCGCCGCGGTCGGTACGTAGGCAATGTTGTCCGATGGCGTGACGCGCGTCGGCGTCCCCTGGTAGGCGCCAAAGTAGAACAGCTTGTCGTGGATGATCGCGCCGCCGACCGTGCCGCCAAACTGGTTGCGCTTCAGGCCGTCGTCCACACGCTTGCCGTCCTTGCCAATCGGCGCAAAGGGACTGGCGGCATTGAAACGATGGTCGCGCAGGAATTCGAAGGCGTTGCCGTGCAGGCTGTTGGTGCCCGACTTGGTCACGGCGTTGACCGACGCGCCCGAGTGCATGCCGTTCTGGGCGCTGGTGCCGCTGGTGGCGACACGGAACTCCTGCAGCGCGTCCGGAAACGGCAGCGGCATGCCGCCAGCGTTCTGCACGTCGTTGTGCATCGCGCCGTCGAGCATGTAGGCGACGCCGAAGTCGAGGCCGCCGGCAACCGAAATGTTGACGCCGCCCTGGAAGCTGCGGCTGTTCGGGCGGCCGGTCTGAATCGCCGCGCCGGCGAGCGTGATCAGGTCGGTGACCTGACGGCCCTGGAGTGGAAGTTCGACGATGCGTTCCTGATCGACGACCTCGGAAATGCCGGCGCTTCTGACGTCGACGATCGGCGCGGCCGCTTCGACCGACACCGTTTCTTCGAGATTGCCAACCGCGAGCGACGTGTTGATGGTCGGGTTCGCGGCGACCTGCAGGACGATGCCGGTCTGTTCGTAGGTCTTGAATCCCTGCAGCGACACCTCGAGTTTGTAAGGTCCGGTCGGCAGGTTCGGCATCACCCAGTCGCCCATGTCGGCGGTGACGACGGTGCGTGTGAAGCCGGTATCAGTTTGGGTTGCCGTGACGGTAACACCCGGAAGCACCGCGCCACTCTCATCGGTGACGCGGCCGTTCAAAGCCGCCGTCGCCTGGGCCCAGGCGACGGTCGACGTCGTAAGAAGGACGAGCGCAAAAAAAATGACGGACGTGCGCAACCTGCGCATTGTGAACATCCTCTAACTCCCCGTGGTTTGATCGGCTGTTGCTGTCGTGCGTGCTACTTGCCCGCGTACGGATTGGAGTGACCACCGGCGAGGCCAAACTGGTTGTTCTCCTCGCAGATGTACTCCTTTAACTCGTCACCAGGCGCGCTGTGCTTCGCGGTGAAGTGCAGCGTGAAAGGCTTGGTGAACGCGCCCGGATCGTCGATGGTGACGTCATTGGTCAACGTGCCGAAGTTGACGCGGGTCCACCGTTCGATGATGTGCAGTTGTTCGGTGTGCGGCGTGCCGCGCCGATCCCACCACCACTTGTCGTTGAAGCCGATCGAGTCGATGACGAGGGTATCACCCTCCCACCGGCCAATCGATTCCCCAAACCAGGTAGGCGTCGGGTCTTCGGAGTGCTTGCGGCCGTCCATGAAGATCTGGCGATAGTTCCTGAACCCCTCCCACAGGATGAACATGTGGGTGGCCTTCTGGTGGGTGGGGTACTGGACAAATCGCCAGGGAAACGCCCCTGCCTGCCGCGGCACGCCCATGGGCAGGCAGAAGTTGTGCGGGTCTTCCGGATCCTTGCGCGAGTCCCGCAGCTTGATGGCCCACGGCTGCATGATCTTGTCGATTTCCCCTTCCTTCATGCCGCCGTCTTTGGCGAGGTCGTTGATGGGTCCTCCTCCAACCCAGGTGCCCCAGAGGTCGATGGTGCCGTCGGGCATCCGCGGGGCCGGCGCGTTGGCGTTGGTGGCCAGCGGCGTCGTGCCGCCGGCGCGAAACGGCACTTCGGTCTGCTGCGTCTGCACCAGCAGCGGCAGCGCTAGCGCGAGACCAGCGACGATAAGCAGCTTTTTCACAGTCAATCTCCTGGTCGCAGGCCGTAAAGGCCTGCGCCGCATGTCTACTCTGTGCTGTCGCGGGGCAGGCCTTAACGGCCTGCCATCCATTTACTGCTGCTGATCGGGGGCGCCGGCAAAGAGCGCCTTGCCGTCGGCAAATTTGATCGAGTTGGCGATGCCGCGGGTCGCATCCACCCGCCCTGCATACCCTTCGACGACGACCACGTCGTCGGCCTTGACTGCCTTGCGCGTCCACCCGTTGCGCTCGAGGATGTTCGGGCTCGCCATTTCGAAGTTCCACGTCACCTTCGTGCCCTTCTCATCCGGTGCAGTGACGTAGAGGTGCGCATGCGGGTTGGTCCACTCGAGGCGAACCACGTTGCCGGTCACCTTCAGCGGTTTCTTGACGTCGTATTCCACGGAGAACGAGTGATGCGCCACCACGGGCGCCACGAGGCATGCGAGTGCCGCCAGCGCCAGGCTGAAACGTTTCATGATGCTCTCCATCGGAGGTTGTTGTTTAAAAACCATACTTTATGCCGAATTGCAGGATGCGCGGGTCGCCCGCCATCGACGTGATCTGGCCGAATGTGCCCGCGTCGTAATTGACCGCCGGGTTGCCCCAATTAAAGTTGTTCAGCAGGTTGAAGATCTCGAGACGCAGTTCCAGGTTCTGCGCCGCCGGGAGTGAAATCAGTCGCGACAGCGCCAGGTCCGACGTCCAGAAACCAGGCCCCTGAATGGAGCGTGGCTCCATCTGCCCGAGCTGCCCGGTGTCGGGATAGGCAAACGCCGCCGGATTGAGATAGTTGGTCAGCGTCTTCGCGCCGTAGGGGTTGTCCATCACCTGGTTGATGATGTTTCCCTGAATACCGGTACCCGCCAGGTCCCGGCCAGTGGTGGCGTCGAGCCACTGCCCCGAGCGGACGCTGACGATGCCTGACGCGCGCCAGTTCGACGCGATCGTCCGCAGCGCGGCGTTGCCGAACACCGGCGTCTGGTAGCCGGTGGTCATTGTGAACACGTGCGTGCGGTTCTGGATGCAGTTGCCGCGATCGAACGACGGATCGTCAGGCTTGCGGTACCCGTTGCTGATCTGCGGGAAGCCGTTGACCACGACGTTGCCGATGCATTTCGACAGCGTGTAGTTGCCGCTCAGGCTCACGCCATTGGCCGCGCGGCGGCGAACCGACAGCTTCAGGCCGCTGTAGTCCTGCGTGCCCAGATCGTCAAAGCGATCGACCGGACCAAGCAGGCGCGACCGTTCCGGATTCTCGAGCGACAGCACGCGACGCTGATCGAGATTGGTCGCTGCCGTGCAGCTTGGATAGGTGACGCCCTGCAGCGTGCACGGCCCAAGGCCGAGGAACACGCCGGGATTGATCGCCACCTGCCCCCACAGTCGATCGCTGTGGCTGCCCAGATAGCTGGCCGCCACCTGCCACGCCGTGCCAAGCTGTTGCTCGAGCGTGACGTTCCATGACTGCACGCGCGGCGAGTTGATGTCAGGCGACATCGAGCCAAACGACCCGTAGGACGGGAACGGTGCGTCCTTCGGCGGGACGACGGGAATCGGGTTGATGTCGCCGCCCGGAACGCCGGCGTACGGATCGTCAAAGGTGATGCCCTCGAGGCGCAGGCGATTGGCGAACGGCGCGGACGATGCGGCGATGTAGAGATAGGCCGCAGTCATGAAGTCGTAGGCCAGCCCGTACGACGCCCGCACCGCGGTGCGGCCGTTGCCCTTCACGTCCCACGCCACACCGGCGCGCGGCGAGAGGTTCAGCCACTGCGGATTGAGTCCTGACTTGCCTGACGGGAAGCCGGGGTCGCCGGGGAAGATCAATCCAGCCGGCGCGTTCACGAACATCGTGCTCTTGACGTTCTGGCGGAAGTTCTCGAGGCTGAAGTTCGACACCGCGCCGTTCCTGATGTTCTGTCCGAAGAACGGTTCCCAGCGCATGCCGAAGTTGACGGTCACGCGGTCGCGCAGCCGCCACGAGTCCTGTCCGTAAACCCCGATATAGGTCTGATCGAGCGGCAGGATTCCGGGCGCGCCGTGCTCGAGACGGAACAACTGTCCACTCAGAAAGTCGGCGAGCGGCAGTCCGGTGCGGCTGCCATTGAAGGTGAAGTTGCCGACCGACCGTCCGTTGATCAGCTGATCGGAGTTCCAGTAGGTGTAAGTCCCGCCGAAGCCGAGCTGATGCCGTCCCCGCACCAGCGTCAGGTCATCACTCACCTGATACGACTTCTGGTTGACGTACTGCTTGACCGACCCGCCGGTGCCGATGCTGAACGAGGTCGTCACGTCGAGGACGATCTGGCCGGGGATGTAGGTGTAGACCTTGCTGCCCACCGACGGCGCATCGAGGAACGGCGCCAGGTCGATGTCGACGTGCGTCGGGTTGAGCGCGACGCGCAGCGAATTGACCATGTTGTCGCTGAACACGAGGGTGTCGCCGAGCGTCAGTGACTTGGCGACGCTCACCTTGGGACGGCCGCGCACCGCGGTCGTCAGGATGTTCTCGGTCCGCGGCCATGCCGCCTTGGCACGCGAGTCGGTATGCAGGTAGCGGCCGAAGATCGTGTGATTCGGATCAATCTGGTAGTCAATCTTCGTCACCGCCTGCCACTCGTCATCATCGTTCGGCGCGCCGTAGGTAATCGCGCCGCAGGGATCGGTGGTCGTCGGCAGCTTCTGCGCAATCTTGGTCGCCGCGGGGCTGAACTGCGCCGGGGTGATGCGGTTGTTCACGAACGGGGCGCGCAGCGTGATCTGCCGGCCGCCGTTGCAGGCCGGCGATGCATACGCCGTGAAATCGCCCGCCATCATCGCCGCCGTCGGCACCCACGCCTTGAGGTCCGCGGGGATCTGGCGCGTCCGCGTGCCCTGATAGGCGCCGAAGAAGAACATCTTGTTCTGCACGATCGGACCGCCCACCGTGCCGCCGAACTGGTTGCGGCTCAAGCCGTCGTCCTGGCGCTTGCCGTCGGGACCGATCGCGGCAAACGGGTTGGTGGCGTTGAAGCGGTGATCGCGGAGAAACTCGAAGCCGTTGCCCGACAGCCGGTTCGTGCCTGACTTGGTGACGGCGTTGACCGAGGCGCCCGAGTGCACGCCGTTCTGCGCCGACAGACCGCTGGTGGCGACGCTGAACTCTTGCAGCGCGTCGGGAAACGGCAGCGGCAGGTTCAGGTTGTTGTAGGAGTCGTTGTGAAGGGCGCCGTCGAGGAAGTAGCCGACGCCAAAGGACAGACCGCCGGCGACCGCGATCGACGCCGAGCCCGGCGTCGCGCGGGCGGCGTCGGTGCCGATGTCACGCTGCACCGCCGCGCCGGCGAGCACGATCAGGTCGGTGACCTGCCGTCCCTGCAGCGGCAACTCGACGATGCGTTCGTTTTCGACCACTTCGCTGATGCCGGCGCTGCGGACGTCGACCAGCGGCGCGGCCGCGTCGACGGTCACCGTTTCGGTGAGATCGCCAAGCGCGAGCGAGACGTTCAGCGTCGGCGTCCCGCCGACCTGCAGCACGATGCCGGTCTGCGCATAGGTGCGGAATCCCTGGAGCGAGGCCTTTCCAGCACAGTGGGATCCGAAGCTTGGAATTCACGTGACTTGAAGTCG
>JADMIO010796498.1_pt1 | contig 70946 bp, 67 predicted proteins | sample 8958161 | NCBI WGS metagenome assembly JADMIO01 (sample SAMN16585339, study PRJNA669376) | soil metagenome | isolation source: Crop rotation soil | place: USA: Cullars Rotation, Alabama | collected 2011 | reverse complement strand
GCCGCGACTTCAAGTCACGTGAATTCCAAGCTTCGGATCCCACTGTGCTGGAAAGGACGAGCTTGGGCGCGCGCTTCGCATCGGTTGCTACGATCGGGACTGCCTTCTCGAAAGCCTTCTTGTCGGTAATGACGCTCATGGCGCCATTTTACCGGCTGGAGCCGGCTCTTCCCTCAAAAGCGCAGGCTTACTCCCGCCATCGCCGACCAGTCGGCGGTGAGCTGCACGCCCCTCACCCACTGGTACACCGGCACCTGCACGAACGCGTACGCCTGCACGTCGCGGGAGACGTTCCACGACACGCCCGGGCTCACGAAGATGCCGTGCTGGCCGCTATCCTCCGGCTCGGCATTGGCGCCCTTGTCCTGGTCCTTCCACACGGCGTTCGCCTGCACCATGACCGCGACCTTCGGATTCACGGCGTACCGCGCACCCACGTCCACGTAGGCTTGCGCGCCCGGCTTGTACTCGTCCTTCGTGTTCATCGGCAGCACGACCTGCCCGCGCACGAAATGCGACCACCCGGTGAGCGGCTTGGCCGTGGACCAGTACCAGCCAAGGAGCGCGTCGGTGGTCCCGGTGCCTGGCTGGAGGCTGCGCTCCGCGAGGTCGCCTTCGCCATTGGCCACGTCGTGCTTGCCCGTGGGCAGCTTCACGCCGAACGTGAAGCCGTACTGGCACAGGAGCTCGGGCGTGTTCAGCTCGCTCAGGACGTAACGGGCTTGCACGCGCGCATCGCCAATCTCGCGGAAGTCCCAGCGCTCCTCCAACTGCTCGCCGTGGTGGTTGTGGATGTGGAGGTGCTGCCGATCGACGTACGGAAGCGACGCCGAGATCGCCCACGCGGGCGACAGCGCCCAATCCACGGTCCCGACGAGGTTGCGGTTCTTGGTATAGACCTCGTCATGATGCGCGGGAATCTCATCCACGGAAACCTTGTCGCGGCCCGCCATCGGCTGGTCGAGGTCGATGAACTCGTAGCGCAGGTCGAAGCGCGCGCCGGATTCGGTCCACGCGCCTTGCGCGGACCAGTCGGTGTTGACGAGGCAAAACGCGGAGCCGCAGCTGGCGGACGCGTCGAGGGCGGCCGCGCACAAGGCGGCGCCCAGGAGAATTCTCTTGGGGTGCATGGGCTTTCCAGGTGGTTGCGAAAAGGCGCAGCGACTCAGGAAAGCGCGGGCGGGGCTCGGCTGGGAGGAAGCGGGGTTTCGGTGCCGCCGGGGATCGGCGCGCAGTGCGGCTCGACCGCCGCGGTGCCGTCGAGCTGCGGGGGTGCGGGCGGCAGCACGGGCATCGAGGTGCCCGAGTAGAACGCCATGATGCAGAGCGGGCAGTGCTGCTTGGGCTCCTTCGGGTGCGAGCCCTGCTCCGCGGGGCTCACGCTCGGGTCCACCATCATGCCGGCCTGGTGGCAGAGCGGCATCGCCTCGCCGGCGGCGATGAGCTTCGCCGAGGAGATGAGCGGCCACAACGCCGTCCACGCCACGGCAAGCGCGGCGGTGAATGCGACGAGGCGGCGGGGCATTCTCATGGCTCGCGATGGTAACAGGCGCAGCACGGTGTATCTTCCATCCGTTCGCAACCGGAGGCCGCCATGACCCGCATTCTTTTGGCATTCGTCTTCCTATCCGCCCTGCCGGCGTGGGGGCAAACGCGCGTCGAGTCGCTGGGCTGGATGACGGGCTCGTGGGAGCAGGCAGGCACCGAGCGCGTGATGGAGACATGGACACCGCCCTCGAACGGGATGATGGTCGGCGCGAGCCTCACGACCACGCCCGGGCGCCGCAGCTTCGAGTTCATGCGCATCGTGGACACGGCCGATGGGATGTCGTACCTGGCGAGCCCGAGCGGCCGCTCACCACCCGTCGAGTTCAAGCTGCGCGAGAGTGGGGACAAGCGCGTGGTCTTCGAAAATCCTGGCCATGACTTCCCGCAGCGCATCATCTACTGGAAGGACGGCGACCTGCTCGCGGCGAGGATCGAAGGAAGCCGGGGTGGAATCGCGAAGAGCGAGGAGTGGAAATACCAGCCGGTGCGGAACGCGCCGAGCGGAGGTTCCGGAGGCTAGCGCGGCCCCGGGACGAAGGTCATCCGGTTGGTGCCCGGCGGAAGCCCGCGCATCACCTGGATCTGCGACCAGTCGCCCGTCTCGATGGCGTTCTGGATGATCGCGCGGTATTGCACCAGCAGCTGCGAGTCGTGCGGGCTGCTGCCGTAGTAGTAGAGATAGTCCGGGAAGTTCTGCGCGTCGCAATGCCCCTGGAAGGCGCACGCCTGCTGCAGCCGCGGCGTGTCGGAGCCGCAGGGCGCCCCGTACTCGCACGCGAGCACCAGCCATGCGTTCATGAAGGCGCGCGACTCGACCGGAGTCTGGTCCGGCCCCACGCGAAGCGCGTAGTCGTTCCACGAGTTCGAGAGCACGCGGCCGGCGACGCGGATGGCCTCCGGATCGTGGCTCGCCAGCGCGCCCTTGAGCGAATCGATCTGCGCGTCGCTGATGGTCGCGTTGTCGCGGCCCTGCGTGCGGCGCGCGATCGATAACTCGAGCTCGATCGACATCGCCCTCGCGCGAGGATCGCCCGCGGCGGCGGCATCGGCGAGCATCTTGTCGAGGTCCGCCTGCGTGATGTTCACGCCCTCGAAGCCCGCGCAGCGGTTCGCGTTGAAATCGTCGTATGCGGCGATGCGGCGGTCACGCTGCGGATCCGTCGCCGCGATGCCCTGCACGAAATCGTCCCGCTTCGGCTGCGACGGCTTCCACTGGTAGCGCTTGCCCTCGGTGATGTTCGCGCAGGCCTTGAGGACCTCGTACATGACGAGCTTGCCCTCCGCGGTCTGGCCCTCGGGAGATCCCTTCAGCCGATCGTAGATGGCGCGATATTGCTTGGCCCCCAGGTACTCGTTGAAGAGCGTGGCCTTGACCGGCATCGCACGCGCGGGCCGCAACGGATTCGGCCGCGGATCGATCGCGAGCACGGCGGAGGCGGAAAGCTTGTCCGGCGGCGCGCTGCCCTTGGGCACCGACGCGACCGCCTCGGCCGAAACCACGGGGGGCGGCGTGAGCTCCGGGGGGCGCAGCGCGAACCAGGCGCCGGCCGCGAGCACGCCGGCGAGCATCAGGGGGAAAACGAGGCGGTTCTTCATCGATCGTCCGATAGCAGCAATTCTGCGCCCCGTTCCGCGATCATGTACGTCGGCGCATTGGTATTGCCCGAGGTGATCCGGGGCATCACCGATGCATCGATAACGCGCAAGCCCTCGATCCCGTGCACACGCAGCCGGTCATCGACCACCGCCGCCGCGTCGCTGCCCATCTTGCAGGTCCCGACCGGGTGGAAGATCGTCGTCCCCAAGTCGCCCGCCGCCTTGACCAGTCCGGCGTCGTCGTCCACGTTCGTGCCCGGGCGCCATTCCTGTGGCGAGTACTTCGCCATCGCCTTCGCGGCCATGATGCGGCGGGTGAAGCGCATGGAATCCGCGGCCACTTTCTGGTCGTGCGGGGTGGAGAGGTAGTTGAGGCGGATCTCGGGCGCCGCCAGCGGATCCTTCCCCTTGATGCGAACGTGACCGCGCGAGGTGGGCCGCAGGTTGCACACCGACGGCGTGATCGCGGGAAATGGATGCAGGTTGTCCCCGAACTTGTCGAGCGAGAGCGGCTGCACGTGCCACTCGATGTCCGCCGAAGGTTCCGAGGGCGAGCTCTTGGCGAACGCGCCCAGCTGCGAGGGCGGCATGGTGAGCGGCCCCGTCTTGAAGAGCAGGTACTCGAGGCCCATCTTCGCCTTGCCGAAAAGGCTGTTGGCGCGCTCGTTCAGCGTCGGGCCATCGACCTTGTAGACCATGCGGATCTGCAGGTGGTCGTGGAGGTTCTCGCCCACGCCGGGAAGCGCGTGCGTGACGGGGATGCCGTTCTTCTGGAGTAGTTCGGGGGCGGCGATGCCGGAAAGTTGCAGGATCTGCGGCGAGCCGATCGAGCCCGCCGCGAGGATGACGCCCTTGCGTGCGCGCGCCGTACCCTCGCCCTGGCCTTCGACACGCAGGTCGATGCCGATCGCACGCTTCTTGCCGTCCACCTCGCCGATGCGAACCGCCTTGGTGTGCGCCTTCGTGAGGAGCGTGAGGTTGGGGCGCTTGAGCGCCTCGCGCAGCCACGCCTTGGTGGCGCTCCAGCGCACGCCACCCTTCTGGTTCATGTGGAAGTAGGCGTTGCCGAAGTTGTCGCCGCGGTTGAACTCGTCGACCTTCGGGATGCCCGTCTCGGCGGCGGCGTCACGCCAGGCGTCGAGGATCTCCCACTTGACGCGCGGCTCCTCCACGCAGAGCTCGCCGTCGCAGCCGTGATGCTCGTTCGCGCCCCCGAAGTGGCGCTCGGCGCGCTTGAAGTACGGCAGCACGTCGTCCCAACCCCAGCCGCGATTGCCGAGCGACGCCCAGTAGTCGTAGTCGCCGCGCTGCCCGCGCATGTACACCATCGCGTTGATCGACGAGCAGCCGCCCAGGACCTTGCCGCGCGCGTAGCCGAGGCTGCGGCCGTTCAAGCCCGCATCGGGCTCGGTCTTGAAGCACCAGTCGGTGCGCGGATTGCCGATCGTGTAGAGGTAGCCGACCGGGATGTCGATCCAGAACCAGTCGTCCTTGCCGCCCGCTTCTACCAGCAGGACGCTGTTCCTGCCGTCCTTCGTCAGCCGGTTCGCGAGGACGCAGCCCGCGCTCCCCGCGCCGACGACGATGTAGTCGTATTCGCCGAAGTTCGCCATACGGTTCGATGCTAGCAGAGGATCGCGCCGATTTTTCCCCCGGTGAGGGTGGCGCTACGGCGATCGCGGCGAGCGATCGTACCCCGCCATCGAGGGGGCGGGGCCGCGGGTGAAGTTGAAGAAGGACCAGTCGCCACGGTCGATCACCCCGAGGAGGCGATAACGATATTCGTCCACGCGCTGGGAGCTTCCGGGCGCGGCGGCATAGAAGAAGAGGTAGTCGCGCAAGTCCGCGGCGTCGCAGTGCCCCTCCATCGCGCAACCCTGCATGAGGTAGCGGCTGTTCGCGCCGCAATCCCGGCCCAGGTCGCACGCGACCAACATCGACGCAAGCCACATGCTCATCATTTCCACGGGCTGCTCGTCCGGATCGCGCAGGTGCGCGCTGTTGGCGAACGTGCCGAGTTGGCTGATCGCGTCCATCACCGCGCGCGGATCTCCCGAGCCGACGATCTGCTTCCATTCCTGGAGCTGGGCGTCGGATACCTCGACCGGCTTCGACCAGTCGACCTCGCCCTTGGCGTCCCGCCGCTGGTCCTCGAACTGGTATTTGAGCACCGCGGCCCGTGACTTGGGATCACCGGCCGCGGCGGCGCGTTCGTGGATGGCACGGACTTCCTTCTCCGTCACCTTGAGGTTGTCGAAGCCGGCGCACTCGTCGTAGTTGATGGCGTCGAATGCGGCCACGCGCTTGTCGCGGTTCGGGACCTTCGACGAGAGGGACTTCTCGAAACGGGCCTTCGCCTCGTCACCGCCGAGATGCCAGCGTTGGCTCGTGCGCCACTTCTGGTCCGTGATGTCGGCACACCGTTCGAGGATCGCCGCCATGACGTAAAGCTCCTCGGCTGTCGGATTGGAAAGCTTCTTCAGCCGCTCGTAGATTGCCTTGTCGTCGTGGCTCACGACGAACTCCGCCATGAGGGGCGTCATTCGGCTCTTGCCGCCCGCCGCGACGGGTGCGCGCCTTACGCCGGGCGCGATCGCCAGCACGGATTCCGAGGAAGCCTTCGCCGGGCGGCCGGAGGCTTGCTCGGCCGCGTTCATGGCCGCGGCGGATTTGCCTTCCTCCGTCGGACCCCGCAGCGCGATCACGGCCAACAGCACGATGGCGGCGAGTGCGATCCCGGCGAGCGCCTTCTTCATGGGGCGATGCTAACAGACGCTAGAGCGCCGCCACCATGAGGTGATAGGTATTCCTGAGACCGTGTTTCACGAAGCCGCAGCGCTCGTACAGGCGTATCGCCGGATTTTCGGGATGCACTGTCAGTGACACCTGGCGGTAGCCATGCGCGCGCGCACCCTCGAGCGCGGCGCGCATCAGCGGCTCACCGTGGCCTTGATGCTGGTAATCCGGGAAGAGCGCGATGCCGAGCTGCGGCGTCTCGTCATCCACATAGCCGAGGCCCACGCCGCCCTTGATGAGGCGCATCCAGCAGGCGCCCGCGACCTGTGACTTTTCCTCCGCGATCACGCCCACGTCGCCGGGCCGGCCCCAATCCTCGGCGTAGATGCGAACGGCCGGGTTTTGGAGGATCTCGCGCGGACGAAGTCCCGCGGGCGGCGGATCCCAGAGCGCGACATGCAGCAGGTCCCACAGGACGGCCTGGTCTCGAGCTTCGACCGGCCGCATGGAAAGAGCCGTCACGGGCCGCCGATGCCGCGAAAGAAGAAGACGGAGCCTCGCGGCGGTGCGGCGCGCACGAAGGTGAAGTACGACCAGTCGCCCGTCTGCATGGCGCGCGTGAGCTGCGAGCGGTATTCGTTGATCAGCTGGGATTGCTGCGGCGAGTTGCCGTAGTAGTAGAGGAACTCCTCGACGTTCTGCGCGCCGCAGTTGCTGCTGTATGCGCAACCTTGCAGCAACATGCCGGTGTTGGGGCCGCAATCCTGGCCGGCGTCGCACGCAGCGAGGATCCACGCGCTGTTGAAGGACCGGGGATCGATCGGGCGCTCTTCGGGGCCTGCGCGAATCATCAGGTCGCCCAGCGTGCTGGACAGGATGCTCCCCGCGATGAGCATCGCGGTCGGGTCGCCCGTGCGGACGGTTTCCTGCAGCGTGCGCAGCTGGTCGTCGGTGATGGTGGGAAGCGCGTCGGTGCCGCGAACCACCCCTCCGCTGCAACACACGGCCCACACGTCGCGCTCGACGACGCGCGCCCTGCCCTTGGGATCCCCCCCTGCCGCGGCGGCATCGATGAGCTCCTTCACGCGCTTCGGGTCCGTCTTCATGCCCTCGAAACCGGCGCACATCGGCTCGCTCATTTTCTCGAAGGCGGCGACACGTTTTGCGCGGTCGGGATCCTTCTCGCTCATGGTGGCGGCGAAGGCACGCCGCGCTTCCTCGGTATTCGGCGGGCGCGAGTCGCGCGGCGTGCCGGTGACCTCCGTGCATAGCTCGAGCAAGCGCGCGAGGACGTAGTTTTCCTCTGGCGTGCGCGTGCTTTTCTCGGAGAGTCGATCGTAGAGCGGTTTGCGCGGACCGTTCGCGAGCTCGCGCATGAGGGGGGAGACCTTGTCGGTCACCGGCGCCGTCCGCGGACGCGAGCCACCAGGCTTGATGGAGAGAACGACGTCGGGCGTGGGCGTGGTGCGCGACGTCGAAGCGGTGATGGCTGCCGGCTTGGAGGGCGGAAGGTCCACCTGCTCCTTGCCGCCCCGAAGAGTCCACACGGCCGCGAAGACCAGGGCCGCTACGACGATCGCGAGGAGGACGCGGTTCATGGGCAAGGATGTTAACAAACGACCGCCGCGGCACGTCGACGACATTCCCTCTCCCTTTAGGGAGAGGGAGATCTAAACGCGAAGCTCTCCTAAAGTCTCTTCGCGGCGCGACGGTTCTCGTAGGTCTTGAGGTGGGTGTATGCGAGCGAAAGCATCGTGTCGTCGACCTGGTGGCGTCGTGCGCGCTCGAGCATCCAGCCGACGACGTGGTCCGCTTCAACCGATCCGCCACCCTCGAGATCCCGCAGCATGGAGGCGCTCCAGTTGCCTTCGGGGTCGAGAAGGCGGGCGCGAGCGCGCTGGATCGGCTCCGTCCGAGGCGGATGCCCTTCGCGCGTCGCGATCTCCACGTTCGCGGCCATCGCGCGCTGCATCGCCTCGCGTCCGCCGGGCGCCGCCATGATCTCGCGCACGTTGCCTCGGAAGAGGCATGTGCACGTCGCGAGCGCGCAAAGGAAGACGATCTTCTCCCACATCTCGAGCTCGATGTCCTCCGAGAGCGCCCAGTCGATGCTGGACTTGCGCAGCTCGCCCGCGAAAGCCTCGGCGCGCGGTGTCTTCGCCCCATCGCGCTCGCCGAAGATGAGGCGCTGCAACGGATCGGCGTGGAACACCGTGCCATCGGGCCGGAGCATGACGTTGATCTGGCAGGTCCCACCCATCACGTTGCCGCGACCGAAGCGCGCGTCGAGCCTCTCCAGGTGAGCGATGCCGTTCAGCATCGGCACCAGCACCGCCTTCTTCATCGCGGGGGCGACGGCGTCCATCGCCGATTCCAGGTCGTACGCCTTGCAAGTGAAGAGCACGAGGTCGTAGTCCCCGCCCAACTCTTCCGCGAGCACGGACTTCGCGGCAATCGTGAAGTCGCCCTTCGGGCTCTGCACCACGAGACCGTCGCGAGCGAGCTGGTCGCGGCGCCGCGGCCGCACGAGGAAGGTGACGTCGGAACCGGCTTGCGCGAGGCGGCCGCCGAAATATCCGCCGATGCCGCCGGCGCCGAGAACGAGGATCTTCATGGGATGGAGTGTCAGCGAGTCGCCAGATTGTATCCGTCGGTCCGTGAATAATTCCTTTACACCGGAGAGTCGCCGGGCATAGCCTCCCGCAAAAGAAGAAGGAGTGAGGCATGGGGATCCCCGCAGGGCGCACCCTATTCGCGGCCATACTCGCGGCCGCCTGCACGCTCGTCGCGGCCGACGAGATCACCGATGCGCGCGAGCTCGTGAAGCTTGACAAGGCCGAACAAGCCTGGGCGCTGCTCGAGCCGCTGGAAGCTTCGCGCGCCGGGAATGTCGACTTCGACTACCTGCTGGGAGTCGCCGCGTACGACACCGGGCGATTCGATCGCGCCGTCGTCGCCTTCGAGCGGGCGCTGGTCGCCTCGCCGGGATTCTTCAGCGCGCGCTTCGACCTGGCGCGCTCGTACTACGCGCTCGGCGCCGATGACCTTGCGAAGCAGGAGTTCACGCGGCTGCTGCAGCTCAATCCCACGCCCGAGGGCGTGAAGGCGATCAACGATCACCTCCAGGCGATCGAGCAACGCCGCCAGGGGCCGCAGCGCCGCTGGAAGAGCTACCTCGAGGCCGGCGCGGGCTACGACAACAACCTCTCGAGCACCACGCCCGACTTCACCAACGCCATCGGCGGTGCGTTCGGCATCCCGGGCGTCGTGCCCACCGGCAACTCGATCCTGCGATCGTCGCCCTTCTGGGCGCTCGGCGGCGGCACCGCGATCGGCGTCCCGATCGGCAACGGCTTCGAGGCGGTCGGTGCGCTCGACCTCAAGGCACGCAGCTACAAGCGCTACGACAACTTCGATTACCAGCTCGCCGACGGGCAGCTCGGCGTTCTTTGGGGACGTGATGCCACCTCGGTTCAGTTGACTGCAGTGGGGCAAGCGTTCCGCCAGGATGGCGACGCGCCCGAAGCGGCCGACGGTTCACGCCCGCTCAACGATCGCAATGCCGCCGGCGTGAACATCGAGGCTCGCCAGGGCTTCGGCAATGGTTGGGAAGGCTTCGGCATCGCGCAGTGGATGCGCCTTCGCTATCCCGCCAATGCCACGCAGGACACGGACCAGGTGTACGCGAGCGCGGGCGCCCTGCGGCCACTTCGCGGTGGATGGCCCGGTCTCTTCCTCGCGAGCGTGTTCTACAGCCGCGACAAGGGGAAGAACGAGACGCCCTCGACACAAGCCGGCACGCCTGCGCTGGACGTCGGGCGCACGACCGCTGGCGTGCGTGGATACATCCAGCGCGACTTCGTCCGCAATGCGTACGCCTACCTCTACGTGGGCTTCAGCGTTCGCAAGGACGACGGCGCCTACGCTCGCGCGACGACCATCGAGTACGGCCGCGACAAGCTGTGGGAAGTCACGGCAGGCGGAGCGATTCCGTGGGGCCATTGGTCGCTGCGGCCGGGCGTCACCTTCCTGCACAACGACTCGAACATCGACCTGTATTCGTTCCGGCGCACCGAGGCGAGCCTCATGCTGCGCTACGAGTTTCCCTGAGGAGCCGACATGAGAGCCGTGATCCGCGCCGCATCGGTCGCCACCTTCCTGGTCCTCCAGGCGTTCGCCCTCGTCGCCCTCGGGCAGACCGCCGGCCGCGTCGACTTCGCGGCAGGGATCGTCCGCATCGAGCGCGGCACGCAGACGATCGTCGCGGTGCGTGGAACGCAGGTGCTGGCAGGCGACGTGATCGTCACCGGGCCGGATACCCAGGTACAGATCCGCATGGCCGACGATGCCTTCCTGGCGCTGCGGCCCAATTCCCGCCTCACGCTGGAAAAGTACGCGTTCCAGCGCGGCGATGACGATGGAGTGCTGCTGTCGCTTGCGCATGGGGTCTTGCGCGCCTTCACCGGCGCCATCGCGGCGAAGGACCGCGCCAAGTTCGTCATGAAGACGCCGCTCGCAACCGTGGGCATCCGGGGCTCCGGCAACATCCTCGCCCACCTCGGCGAGGAAGGGACCGTGAACCACACGATCACCGGTGCGCATAGCGTCACCGCGCGCACGGCCGGTGGGGAGCTGGTGACGGTCGTGTCGCGCCCGGGCCAGACGGTGCAGGTGCGCCCGGGAGCGGCGCCGCGGTTCGTGCCGACGCCGAGCTTCATCTTTGCAGCGGCGTCGAGCGCGCCACCGGCGCAAGTCGCGGCGACCAGCAGCTCGACGACGTCGGGCGGCGGTGGGTCGAGCCCTGGGGGGACAAGCTCGGGAGGAACGGCCTCTGGCGGCACGTCGAGCAGCGACGGCGGCGGATCCAGCGCGACGTCTTCGTCATCGACGCCGTCCACATCGAGCACGAGCACCTCGCCCTCTTCGAGCGGTCCCTCGGCGAGCCCAGGCATCGTCACCGGATCGACCACCTCGCCCTCGAGCAACGTGCAAGTCTCGGTGGCGCCGACGAACGTGAGGACCCCCAGCACGCCCGGCGGCGGCACCGGCACGGGTTCGAGCCCCTCGGTCGCGTTGATCGGCAACCTCACGAATCCGAACGGTCCGCGCACCCCGATGTTCGCAACGGACCTCGATCCGGGTTACTCGACGGTGACCACGAACACCTCGGGTGCGCTCACTTCCGCCGACAACCTGCACTACTCGTATCCCCCCGGCGTCGGTCCCACGCCGAGCTTCCCCGGCAACACGCTCACGGACGCAACCGTGCACATCACCGGGCCCGAGACCGACCATTTCCGGAATGTCGAGGGCAATATCACGATGGGCCGCTTCCAAAACGCGAGCATCGACGTGACCGGCTCCATCGAATGCAACTGTGGCGAGACCGAGACTCGCACCGACATCACCGCGCCCGGCGCGCTCGCGTACGTGATCTACAACGAGACGCCGCGCGGCATCGTCCTTTCGTACACCGGCACCACCGATTTCCGCCTCGATGGCGCCACGCGGCCGGCCGACTCACACGGAAACCTCGGCACGCTCAACACCGCCACGATGCGCGCGAACTTCACCGATCGCGTCCTCGACTTCACCTTCAACCTGTCGGTGAACAACCTCGCCTACACTGCGACGGCGACGAACGTGTCCTTCGACGCCGTGCGCTTCCATGCGGGCAACGACGGTTCTTCCAATCCGACGCTCGCGATCACCTGCGCGGGCGCGGGCTGCGCGTCCAATTACTACGCCGCGGTGAATGGCTCGTTCGCGGGCAACGGTACCAATGCCTGGATGGGATATCACATCTTCCCGGCGGACCAGAGCGACCTGGTGAACGGCGCCATCGCCTTTGTCGCGAACACAGTGCCCAGCCCGCGCTTCACGTTGCCGGCGACGGGCACCTGGAACATGGTCCTCATCGACAACTACATCGGCACGGGCGCGGGCTTCCCCACATTCACCACCGCGGCCAACGCGCACATCAACTTCACCACGCAGCGCGCGGACTTCACGTTCAACTTCGATCGCGTGCTCACGCCCGCGGATGTCTCTGCCGGCTTCCAGGCGCAGCACATCACCGCGTCGGCGGCGGACCTTCCGATGCAAGGTGTGGGCTTCGTGGCTCAAACCGCGAGCGGTACGCGGCCTTCGACGCTCAACGTCACGTGCACTGGATGCAGCCAGACGGCGCAGCCGGTCGGGCGATTCGAGGGGTACCTGAGCTACGTCGACCCGAGCGCGACCGGTGGCAACGTGAACATCTATTGGTATCTCACGAACAACACGAGCGGTACCCTCGGCTACGACTACTATGGATCCTCGTATTTCGGCAACGCGCCTACGCCGAGGCTGGACGCGACGAGGGTGGCGCCGCCGGTGATCGGCACGCCCACGCAACTCGCGCGCATGCCCGAGGCGATCCGCGGACCGCTGCGGCCACCGCGCTGAAACACGGGAAGGTTGCTAGGACTTCGCCTCGGCGAAGCCGCGCTTCTTCACCAGCGTGTCGATTTCCTTCAACGTCGCAAGGAGATCGCGCATGCGAGGAAGCGGCCAGGCGTTGGGACCATCGGAGAGTGCCTTGGCGGGATCCGGGTGCGTCTCCATGAAGACGCCCGCGACGCCCGTGGCCACTGCCGCACGTGCCAACACCGGCACGAATTCCCGCTGGCCGCCCGACGTTGCGCCCTGGCCGCCCGGGAGCTGTACCGAGTGCGTCGCGTCGAACACCACCGGGCAACCCGTATCGCGCATGATCGCGAGCGATCGCATGTCAGAGACGAGGTTGTTGTAGCCGAACGACGCGCCGCGCTCGCAGACCATGATGTTGTCGGTGCCGCTCGCCTCGCGGGCCTTGTCGACGACGTTCTTCATGTCGCCCGGTGCGAGGAATTGGCCCTTCTTGATATTCACGGGCTTGCCGGCGCGCGCGACCGCGTGGATGAAATCGGTCTGGCGGCACAGGAACGCGGGCGTCTGCAACACATCGACGACTTTGGCGACGGTTGGCACTTCCTCTTCCGTATGCACGTCGGTGAGCACCGGGACGCCGAGGTCCTTGCGCACCTTGGCGAGGATCTCGAGCCCCTTCTCCATGCCGGGCCCGCGGAAGCTCTTGCCCGAGCTGCGGTTCGCCTTGTCGTACGACGACTTGAAGATGAAGGGAATGCCGAGCTCGCCCGTCATCTCCTTCAGCTTGCCGGCCACGTCCATCTGCAGCTGCTCGCTCTCGACGACGCACGGACCGGCGATCAAGAAGAACGGCCTCTCTAAACCAACCTCAAATCCACACAGTTTCATGAATGCACGCGAAGTTTTGTCCACAGATAAACACGGATAAACACAGATGTGACTCTCATTTCGTTCCGTCCTATCCGCGTTTATCCGTGTTTATCTGTGGACATATTCCATGTTCAAGCTTCGCTGCCGCCTATGACCTTGAGCGCGGGCTCGGGGACGCGAAGCTTGTGCTGCTCGAGCGCGGCCTTGATGAAGGACTTGAAGAGCGGGTGGCCTTCACGCGGCGTGGAGGTGAATTCCGGGTGGAACTGGACGCCGATGAAGAACGGATGATCTTCCAGCTCCGCGATCTCGGTGAGGTCCTCGGTCTTGGTCTTGGCGCTCACGGTGAGGCCGGCCGCTTCGAGGCGAGAGACGTAATGGTTGTTGACCTCGTAGCGGTGGCGATGGCGCTCGGCCACCGTGTTGCCGCCGTAGATCTTCTGCGCCAGCGTGCCCGGCTTGATCGCCGCGGCTTGCGAGCCGAGGCGCATCGTGCCGCCGAGGTTGGAGCTCGCGTCGCGGCGCTCGACCTTGCCATCCTTCCCTTGCCACTCCGTGATGAGCGCGATGACCGGGTGCGGCGTGTCGGGATCGAACTCCGTGGAGTTGGCACCCTCGAGGCCGCACTTGTCGCGCGCGATCTCGATCGCCGCGATCTGCATGCCGAGGCAGATGCCCAGGTACGGAACCTTGTTCTCGCGCGCGTAACGCACCGCCGCGATCTTCCCCTCGATGCCACGCTTGCCGAAGCCGCCCGGCACCAGCACCGCGTCCATGTCCTTCAGCGTCTCGACGCCCTTCGACTCGATCTGCTCCGAATCGACGTAGTGGATCTTGACCTTGGTGCGCGTGTGGATGCCGGCGTGGATGAGCGCTTCCGAGAGGGACTTGTACGAATCCTGCAGGTCCACGTACTTGCCGACCATCGCGATGTCGACCTCGTGCTCCGGGTTCTCGAGCGCGAAGCCGATCTTCTCCCACATCGAGAGATCCGCGGGGTAAGCGGCGAGGTCGAGCTTGCGGCACACGATCTCGTCCAGGCCCTGCTTGTGCAGCATGACCGGGATCTTGTAGATGGAGTCCGCGTCGTAGGCCGAGATCACCGAGCGCACGTCGACATTGGTGAAGAGCGCGATCTTGCGGCGCTCGTCCTCGGGCAGCGGCACTTCCGAGCGGCACATCACGATGTCGGGCTGGATACCGATGCCGCGCAGCTCCTTCACGCTGTGCTGCGTGGGCTTGGTCTTGATCTCGCCCACGCTCGCGAGGTGCGGCACGAGCGTGAGGTGCATGTAGCAGGTATTGGTGCGGCCTTCCTCGATCCCCATCTGGCGAATCGCCTCGAGGAACGGGAGCGACTCGATGTCGCCCACGGTGCCGCCGATCTCCACGATGCCGACCTCGGCGTCCTTGCAGGCGGCCTTCACGCTCGCCTTGATCTCGTCGGTGATGTGCGGGATGACCTGCACCGTGCCACCCAGGTAGTCGCCGCGGCGCTCCTTGTTGATGACGCGCTCGTAGATCTGGCCGGTCGTGAAATTGTTGCGCTTCGACATCTTGGCCGACACGAAGCGCTCGTAGTGGCCGAGGTCGAGATCCGTCTCCGCGCCGTCTTCCGTCACGAAAACCTCTCCATGCTGGAAAGGCGACATCGTTCCCGGATCGACGTTGATGTAGGGATCGAGCTTTACGAGGGAGACTTTGATCTTGCGCGATTCGAGGATCGCGGCGAGGGAGGCGGCGGCGATGCCTTTTCCGAGGGAGGAGACCACGCCGCCGGTCACGAATACGTACTTGGTCACTGCGTTCCCCCAGCAGGAAATTTGTATTTTACCGGAGATTGTCCTCGGAAAGTGCGCGCCGTTCCGCGTCGCAGTCCGGCGACGGTTTCGTGCCGGCGGCGCGCGCGGACTCGATCTCCTTTCGCGCCAACTGCTGCTGCGCGCGGTACACCGGATCGTCGTGCAGGCGCGCCACGGTGGCCGCGCCGACGAGCCGCCCGGCTTCCACGTCGCTCTTCCAGTGCACGCCGCAGATGTAGCGGCTGGTGCCGAAGCTCACTCCGCGCGCGAGGATCGCGTCCGCCTTGTCGGGGACGATCTCGGCCAGCGTGAGCGCCCAGGCCCAGCCGATGGAAGCGTGGCCCGACGGATACGAATCGTCCTTGTGCTTCTCTTGCGGCGTGCAGCTCGCCTCGCCCTGCGCGACGTACGGACGCACGCGCTTGTAGTTGTCCTTCGCCTTGTCGTTCGCACGGCTCGCATCCATGCGAACGCGGCGAAGGAGCATGTTGAGGTGCGGAGTCGCCTGCTCCGAGATGTCGATCCCGAGCGTGCAGGCGAAGACGTTCGTGGCTTTCGGGAAGCGCAGCTCCGCATCCGCATGCGCCTGCTGCCAGCGCGGCGTGTCACGCAGGCTGCGCGTGGCCTTGTAGACGGCGACGTCGGCGCCCGATTCCCATGAACCCGTCTTCGGCGGAACCGGGACCAGCAATACGCTGTCCGGAAGCTGGCTCGGCTGGAGGTAGCCGGCGATGTAGCCCGGACGGACTTCGGGGAGCTTCGTGGGCGGCGGCTCGGGCGCCTGGACCACGGCGCAGCCGGCGAGGAGCGGGAGGAGGACGAGGAGTCGGGCCATTGGCAGGCGATAATAGTGGATTCGCGAAATTGGAGTCTGACCCCAATAATCATGAAGGTCGGGGAACGCCATTACCGAAGCATCTGGGCTGATGAGCGCCGCGACGCGGTGCACATCATCGACCAGTCGCGCCTGCCGCACGTATTCGAGACCCTGAAGATCGATTCTGCCGGCGCCATGGTCGAGGCGATCCGCGACATGCGCCTGCGCGGCGCGCCGTTGATCGGCGTTGCCGCGGCGTTCGGCCTGGCGCTCGCGGTCCGTCGCGATCCGTCGGACGCATCGATCGCCGACGCGTCCAGGCGCCTGCGCGCCTCGCGGCCCACGGCCGTGAACCTTGCCTGGGCGCTCGGGCGCATGCAGGAGAAGCTCAAGGACCTGGAGCCCGCGGATCGTGGCGAGGCGGCGTGGAAGGAAGCGCAGGCGATCGCCGACGAGGACGTGGCGCTGAACACCGCCATCGGCAAGCACGGCCTCGCGTTGCTCCAGAAGGAATACGAGCACTTCAAGCGGCCGGTGAACATCCTCACGCATTGCAATGCCGGCTGGGTCGCGACGGTCGACTGGGGCACCGTCACCGCGCCGATCTTCATGGCGCACGAGATGGGCATCCCGGTGCACGTGTGGGTCGACGAGACGCGCCCGCGCAACCAGGGCCTGCTCACCGCGTGGGAACTCGCGGGAAATGGCGTGCCGCACACGCTAGTCGCCGACAACGCGGGCGGCCACCTGATGCAGCACAAGAAAGTGGACCTGGTGATGGTCGGCGCCGACCGCGTGACGCGGCGCGGCGATGTGTGCAACAAGATCGGGACCTACCTCAAGGCGCTCGCGGCGCGCGACAACGGCATTCCTTTCTATGCGTGCGTGCCGTCACCCACGATCGACTGGACCATCGAGGATGGCGTCGAGGAGATTCCCATCGAGGAGCGCGATCCCGCGGAGGTGCGCAACGTTCGCGGTCTCGATGCCGACGGCAAGTACGCGACGATTGCGATCGCGAAGGCCTCGACGCCCGTCGCGAATCCCGCCTTCGACGTGACGCCACACGACCTCGTGACCGGGATCATCACGGAGAAGGGCATCGCGCGGGCTTCCGAGCGCGAGCTGCTCGCGTTCTGGCCGCGCGACCAGCACAGCAAGGCGTACCTCACGTGATCGGGCGCCGGATGGCACCGCGGCTGTGGCTCGCGGCGCTCCTGTTCGCGCCGTGCGTCGTCCTCGCGTTCGGCTTCGACGACGTGGATCGCCGCGCCGTGGAGCTCTCGAAGAAGTCGTTCGAGCCGGCGAAGACGGACCTGCCGTCGGTGCTCAAGGAGCTCACGTACGACCAGTATCGCGACGTCCGCTTCCGCCCGGACCGCGCCTTGTGGCGCGCGGAGAGGCTGCCCTTCGAGGCGGCGTTTTTCCATCGCGGCGGCATCTTCAACGAGGGCGTGCGCATCAACGAGGTGACCGAGAACGGCGTGCGGGAGATCCCCTTCCGCGCCGAGAGCTTCGACTACGGCAAGAACACGCTCGACCGCAGCAAGATCGGCAACATCGGCTTCGCGGGCTTCCGCATCCACTACCACCTCAACAGCCCGCGCTACAAGGATGAGATCGTCGCGTTCCTCGGGGCGAGCTACTTCCGCGCGCTCGGCAAGGACCAGCGCTACGGCATGTCGGCGCGCGGCCTGGCGATCGACACCGGGCTCGCGTCCGGCGAGGAGTTCCCGCGCTTCACCGAGTTCTGGCTCGAGCGCCCGGCATTGGAAGCGCGCGAGCTCCGTATCTATGCGCTCCTCGACTCCAAAAGCCTCACCGGCGCGTATCGCTTCGTCCTCAAGCCGGGCACCGACACGGCCGTCACGGTGAAGGCGCGGCTGCATGCGCGCAAGAACGTGGCCAAGCTCGGCCTCGCGCCGATGACGAGCATGTACCTCTTCGGCGAGAACCAGCGCTCCGCCGCGGAGGACTACCGCCCCGAAGTGCACGACTCCGACGGCCTCTCGATCCAGGCCGGCACCGGCGAGTGGATCTGGCGCCCGCTGGTGAACCCGAAGAAGCTTCTCCTCACCTCGTTCACGTTCAGCAACCCGTTGGGCTTCGGGCTGCAGCAGCGCGATCGCAGCTTCGCGAGCTACGAGGATCTGGAGGCGCGCTACGAGCTTCGCCCCGGCGCGTGGGTGAAACCGGTGAAGCCCTTCGGCCCCGGGCGCGTGGAGCTGGTGCAGATCCCCTCGCCCTTCGAGACCAACGACAACGTGGTCGCGTACTGGATCCCGCGCGAGCCGCCGCAGCCGGGCCATCCGTTCGAGATGGAATACCAGATCCTCTGGCAGAAGAACACGCCGACGCGGCCGCCGACATCCTGGGTCACGCAGACGCGCCGCGGTCCGGGCTACCAGGCCCGTCCCGATGAAGCGATGACGTTCTTCCACATCGACTTCGAGGGGCCCGCGCTCAAGAAGCTGAACGACAAGGCGAAGCTCGAGGCGGTGTTCTCCACCGACTCGAACGCCGAGATCGCCGAGAAGATCGTGCAGCGCAATCCCATCAGCGATGGCGTGCGCGTCACGTTGAAGGTGAAACGGCTGGACGCCACGAAGCCGGTCGAGCTGCGCGGCTTCCTCCGCGACGCGGACGAGACGTTGTCGGAGACATGGGCGTACATCCTGCCGGCGGATTGAGCGCGCCCGACCCGATGGCCGCCGTCGATCGCTACCTCGATCGACTGGGGCCGGATCCGGAGCAACGCGCGGCGCTGCGCGCCGCGGCAGAAGGCTCGGCGGATGTCCGCAGCGCGCTCGGCGCCATGCACTCGGCACTCGCGGCCGGCGCACACTCCTCCGGGTTTCCTGCGTATGACTCCGTGGCCACGCGCCTTCACATCGCGCTGGGCGGCGACAATCCACCGCGCCCGCAACCGGCGACCACCGACGTGCAGGGACACCCGCGCCTCGTAACGACACCGCGCTTCAATCGCTCGTCGATGGCGCCGGACCGCTGGCTGCGAAATCCGTTCCAGCGTTCCGCGAAGCGCGGGCCGTGGGGACGGACCGCCGCGGTGCGCCGCCTCCTGTTGCTGGGCCTCGTCATTGCCCAGACGATCGCCGCATCGATGGCGATGGCCGAGATCCTGCCGTACAAGGCGCGCCAGCCGATGGAGATGGCCTCGCTCGCGCTATTCGCGATCCTGTTCGCGTGGATCTCCGCGGGATTCTGGACCGCCATCGCGGGCTGGATCCTGCTCATGAGCGGCAAGGACAAGCACGCCGTGGGACACGATCCGCTGCCGGAGCTCGACGGTGCCAAGCGCACGGCGATCGTGATGCCGATCTGCAACGAGGACGTGGGCCGGGTGTTCGCGGGCCTGCGCGCGACCTGCGAGTCGGTGGAGCGCACCGGACAGGCGCCGCACTTCGACTTCTTCATCCTGAGCGACACCGGCGATCCGAGCTCGCGCGTGGCCGAGATCGACGCGTGGCTGGAGTTGCGGCGCGAGATGCAGGGGCGCATCAACGTGTATTACCGGTGGCGGCAGCACCACATCAAGCGCAAGAGCGGCAACGTCGCGGACTTCTGCCGCCGCTGGGGCCGCGACTACGAGTGCATGGTGGTGCTCGACGCCGATAGCGTGATGACCGGCGACTGCCTCGTGCGCCTCGCGCGGATGATGGAAGCCGATCCCTCCGCCGGCATCATCCAGACCGCGCCACGCGCCTTCGGCCGCGACACGCTCTTCGCGCGCATCCAGCAGTTCGCGACCGCGGCCTACGGCCCGATCTTCACCGCGGGCCTCCATTTCTGGCAGCTGGGCGAGGCGCACTACTGGGGCCACAACGCGATCCTGCGAGTGGCTCCCTTCATGCGGCACTGCGCGCTCGGCCGCCTTCCCGGCGAGGGCGCGCTCTCCGGCGAGATCCTGTCGCATGACTTCGTGGAGGCGGCGCTCATGCGCCGCGCGGGATGGGGCGTGTGGATCGCGTACGACCTCCCCGGCTCCTATGAGGAGATGCCGCCCAACCTGATCGAGGAGCTTGGGCGCGATCGTCGCTGGTGCCTGGGGAACCTCATCAACCTGCGGCTCTTCCGGCTGGAGGGGCTGCATCCCGCGCATCGCGCCGTCTTCATGATCGGCGTGATGGCCTATGTGTCCGCGCCTCTCTGGTTCCTGACGCTCTTGCTGGGGACTGCGCTCCTCGCGCAGTACACGCTGTGGATTCCCGCGTATTTCACGCAGCCCTACCAGCTCTACCCGCGCTGGCCGGAGTGGCACCCCGAGTGGGCGTTCGCGCTCTTCAGCAGCACGGCGCTTGTCCTGTTCCTGCCGAAGGTGCTCGCAACCGTCTGGATCTGGCTGCGCGCGGCCGGCGCTTTCGGGCGTGGCAAGCGCGCGGCGCTGAGCGTCGTCATCGAGACGATCTTTTCCGCGTTCTTTGCACCCATCCGCATGCTCTTCCACACGCAATTCGTGGTGACCGGCATCGCGGGAATCACCCTGCGATGGAAGTCGCCGTCACGCGCCGATTCGGAGACCACGTGGTCGCAAGCCATCGCGCGCCACGGCGTGCACACCGCGATCGGTGTCGCGTGGACGGCGTTCGTCTGGTATCTCAACCCCCACGTGCTGCCGTGGGTGATCCCGGTGGCGGGCGCCCTGGTGCTCTCCATTCCGCTCTCGGTATACTCGAGCCGCGTGGGGCTCGGTCGCCGCGCGCGTTGGCTGGGCCTCTTCCTCACGCCCGAGGAGATCAATCCACCGCAGGAGGTGCAGCGCACGCTCGAGCTCTCCCGCGCGGAGCGCGATCGCCCCGGACTGCGCGAGGCGATCGTCGATCCCGCGATGAATGCACTGGCCTGTGCGAGCGCCACGCCGCGGTTCCACGAATCGGAATCGGCGCGCGAGGAGCGAAACCGCCTCGTGGAGAAAGTGCGCAAGGGCGGCGTGCAGTCGCTCGACAGGAAAGAGGCAGGTCGACTTCTGAACGACCCGTTGGCACTATCCACGCTTCACCTGGAAGCATGGGCATGATCGGAGAACGCGGACTCAGGCTGCGCGTGGTGCAAGCGGCGCGCCGCCTCTCGGAGATGGGCCTCAACCCCGGACGCTCGGGCAACCTGAGCGTGCGCGTGGAGGGCGGCTTCCTCGTGACGCCCTCGGGCGCCGCGTACGACTCGATGCATCCCGCTGACCTCGTCTTTCTCACCACGACGGGCGAATCCGGCGGCGGCCAGCGCAAGCCCTCCACGGAATGGCGCATCCACCGCGATATCTACGCGCAGCGGCTCGATGCGCAGGCGGTGGTGCACACGCACTCGGCGTTCGCTACGACGCTCGCGTGCCTCGGCCGCGGCATTCCCTCGTTCCACTACGAGGTCGCCTTCGCTGGCGGGCCCGACATCCGCTGCTCTTCCTACGCCACCTTCGGCACGCAGGATCTCTCCGACCACGCGCTGAAGGCGCTCGACGGACGCAAGGCGTGCCTCATGGCGAACCATGGCGTGTTGGCGCTGGGCGACACCCTCGAGGGGGCGCTCGGCCTCGCCGAGAAGGTCGAGAACCTGGCCCGCGTCTACTGGCAGGCCCTGCAGGTTGGCGAACCCGTGCTGCTCGACGAGGTCGAAATGGCGCGCGTGGTCGAGAAGTTCTTGACCTACGGCAAGTAGCCCGTCCTCCCCCGCCGGGGAGCTTTTGAGATAATCGTTTTCCAGCACCTAAAAGCCGGTTCCGTAGAGAGGAAAACCGGCGTTTCCGGAGGAGTTTCGAATGCACGCCCAAGCCGCCCCGGTCACCGGGGGCACGCCCACGCGCAACCGCAAGCTGCTCGAATGGGTGGACGAAGTCGCCAAGCTGACCCAGCCCGACCGCATCTACTGGTGCGACGGGACCGATGCCGAGTACGACCGCCTCTGTGGCGAGCTCGTGGCTGCCGGCACCTTCCGCAAGCTGAACGAGAAGCTGCGCCCCAATTCGTACCTCGCCTGGTCCGATCCTTCGGACGTGGCGCGCGTGGAAGACCGCACGTTCATCTGCTCGAAGACGAAGGAAGAAGCGGGCCCCACCAACAACTGGGTCGACCCGGCCGAGATGCGCTCGACGCTCGACGGCCTCTTCAAGGGCTCGATGCGCGGCCGCACGATGTACGTGGTGCCGTTCAGCATGGGCCCGCTGGGCTCGCCCATCGCGCACATCGGCGTGGAGCTCTCCGATTCGCCGTACGTCGCCGTGAACATGAAGCTCATGACGCGCATGGGCCGCAAGGTCCTCGACGTGCTGGGCGATGGCGACTTCGTGAAGTGCCTGCACTCCGTGGGCGCGCCGCTCGCCGCGGGCCAGAAGGACGTGCCGTGGCCGTGCAACCACGACCACAAGTACATCGTCCATTTCCCGGAGTCGAAGGAGATCATCTCGTTCGGCTCGGGCTACGGCGGCAACGCGCTGCTGGGCAAGAAATGCCTCGCCCTGCGCATCGCCTCCGTCATGGGCCGTGAGCAGGGCTGGCTCGCCGAGCACATGCTGATCCTCGGCGTCGAGTCGCCTGAGGGCAAGAAGCACTACGTGACCGCGGCGTTCCCGAGCGCCTGCGGCAAGACGAATTTCGCGATGCTCATCCCGCCGCCCTCGTTCGCCGGCTGGAAGGTGACGACCATCGGCGACGACATCGCGTGGATCAAGCCCGGCAAGGACGGGAAGCTTCGCGCGATCAACCCGGAAGCCGGCATGTTCGGCGTGGCCCCCGGCACGGGCTACGACACCAACCCGAACTGCATGGAGGCGATCAAGCGCGACACGATCTTCACCAACGTGGCGCTCACGCCCGAGGGCGACGTGTGGTGGGAAGGCATGACGAAGGAGCCGCCTGCCAGGCTCACGGACTGGAAAGGCAAGGAGTGGACGCCGCAGTCAGGCACGCCGGCCGCGCACCCCAACGCGCGCTTCACCGTCGCCATGACGGCGCTGCCGTCGCTCGATCCGAGCTGGGACGACCCCGCGGGCGTGCCGGTGGATGCATTCCTCTTCGGCGGCCGTCGCTCCTCGACCGTGCCGCTCGTGACGGAGGCGAAGAGCTGGAACGACGGCGTGTACATGGCGGCGACGCTCGGCTCCGAGACGACGGCGGCGATCACCGGCCAGGTCGGCGTGGTGCGCCGCGACCCGATGGCGATGATCGCCTTCTGCGGCTACAACATGTCCGACTACTTTGCGCACTGGATCCAGCTGGGCGCGAAGCTCGCCTCGCAGCCGAAGATCTACCTCGTGAACTGGTTCCGCAAGGATGCCAACGGCAAGTTTCTCTGGCCGGGTTACGGCGAGAACATGCGCGTGCTCAAGTGGATCGTGGAGCGCGTCGAGGGCAAGGCTTCGGCCAAGTCCACGCCGCTCGGCAACGTCCCGGCGGAGCTCGACATGAAGGGCCTCGAGAGCTTCGGCGCCGACAAGTTCGCGGCGGCCACCGCGATCGACACGAAGCAGTGGCACGACGAGATGAAGCTCCACGACGAGCTGCTGTCGAAGAAGCTCGGCGGGCACGCGCCGAAGGAGCTGGAAGCACGCAAGAACGAGCTGGACTCGGCGTTCCGGTAAACAAAAACCGGGGACAGACCCCGGTTTTTTTTATCCGAACCTCGGTTGTCCGTTCGAGGCCATCACGCCGCCATCCACCGGCAGGATCGCGCCATTCACGAAGCGCGCGTCGTCGCTTGCGAGGAAGGCGATCACCGCGGCGATGTCCGCCGGCATCGCGGCACGCCCGAGCGGCATGCGGTCGCGGAATTTCTCCATGAGCTTCTTGTCGGCCGCCATGTCGGTGGTCATGTTGGTCAACGTGAAACTTGGCGCCACGGCATTCACCCGCACGCCCTTCTCGCCGTAGTCGAGCGCCATCGACTTCGTGAGGTTCACCACCGCGCCCTTCGACGCGTTGTACGCCGCCGCGCCCCAGTCGGCAGCGAGACCCGAGACCGAGGCCGTGTTCACGATGCATCCACGCGTCTTGAGCAAGTGCGGCAATGCGGCCCGCGAGCAGTGGAATACCCCGCCCGCGTTGGTGGCGAGGACCTCATCCCATTCATCGGGCTTGGTCTTCGTGACCGTGCTGCCCTTGAAGATGCCGGCGTTGTTCACGAGGACGTGGAGGCTGCCGAACTCCTTCACGGTGGCGGCGATCGCCGCATCGACCTGCTTGCGCTTGCTGACGTCGGCGACCCGCGTCACCGTCCGCTCCGCCGATAGCGACTTCGCGACCTTCTCGATGTTGCCGCGATGGTGGCCGATGAGCACGACCGCCGCGCCTTCTTCCGAGAACCTGCGCGCCGTCGCGGCGCCGATGCCGGAACCTGCTCCGGTGACCACCACGACCTTGTTCGCGAAACGCATGAAGCCTCTCCCACGGGGTACGAAGACGGCGTTTCGACAAGTCGTAGAATGACCCGTTCAAGGGTAAGGAAACGCCATGATCGAAGCCGCCGTCCGGGAACGCTCCGACGCTCTCGTCAAGACCCTCCTCGAATCCGTGCGCATCGCCTCGGTCAGCATGACCGGCGAGGGCATCGCGGACCAGGTGGGCTTCCTCACGAAGCGGCTCGAGGGCTGGGGCTTCAAGGTCGAGGTCACGCCGACCACCAGCCATCCGATCATCTACGCCGAAACAGGCCCGGCGAACGCCAAGTTCACGTGGCTCTTGTACGGTCACTACGACGTCTATCCCGCGGACGAGAAGCAGGAAGGCTGGCGCACGAAGCCCTTCGAGCCCACGATCGAAGGCGATCGCATCTGGGGCCGCGGGACCGGCGACAACAAGGGCCAGCACCTCGCGATGCTCAACGCCATCGCGGTGTGGCGCGAGATCCACGGCGAGCTGCCGGTGCGCGTAAAGGTGATCCTCGAAGGCGATGAGGAAACCGGCTCCATTCCGTTGCCCAAGTTCGTCGAGGCCAATCGGGACCGGCTGAAGGCGGACATCTGCGTCTACTCCGACGGCCCGATGTTCCCGAACGACCAGCCGGTGCTGCTCATGGGCGTGCGCGGCAACCTCGGCCTCGAGTTCCGCGCCACCGGTGCCAAGCGCAACCTGCACTCTGGCAACCTCGGAGGCGTCTCGCCCAATCCCACGCTCGAGCTCATTCACCTGGTCGCGGAGATGGTCGATCGCGAGGGAAAGCTCGTGGTGCCGGGGGCCTCGTATGCGGAGGTGAAGGTTGCGCAGGCGGACCTGGAGGCGGTGCGCACGCTGCCAGTGGATCGAGCCGGCTTCCGCGAGACGGTCGGCGCGGACCCGATCACCGGCTCCGATGACGCCCTCTTCCACGAGCGCACGATGCTGCGCCCTTCATTCAATGTCTCGGGATTCGGCGCGGGTCATACGGGCAAGGGCATCAAGAACATCGTCTACAAGGAAGCGCTCGCGAAGGCCGACGTGCGCCTGGTCGCGGGACAGGACCCCGACGCCGTGCTCGCCGCCATCCAGAGGTTCGCGCGCGATCGCGGCTACAAGGGCATCGAGATCACCGGCATCAAGGGCACGCCCGCGTCGCGCACGCCGCTCGACCATCCGATGGTTGCCAAGGTGAAGGCCGCCGTCGAGAAGGGCTTCGGCAAGAAAGTGCTGGTCGTGCCGTCACTCGGCGGGACCACGCCGGACTTCGTGTTCACGCGAATCCTGGGGCTGCCCTCGATCGTCGTGCCCCTCGCCCCCTACGACGAGAACAACCACGCGCCAAACGAATCGACCAAGGTCTCGCTCTACCTCGCCGGCGTGCGCTCGGGCCTGCACTTGCTGGAAACCTTCGGCCATGGCTAAGGGCGCGCCGGCCCTCGACGACGACGCGCTGGAGACCGCGCCCGCGCGAGGCTGGTCGCGCGAACGCTTCAAGGCAGCCCTGTCGCGTCGCTACAGCCCGCGACTGCACATGTCGTGCATCCTCGCCGCGAGCGGACTCGTCTCGATGCTCGCGAGCACGTTCATGCTCGGCTTCGGCGTGCACTCGATGGTCGTGCGCTATCCGATCGCCATCACGCTCGCTTATGCGACTTTCCTGGTCGGCGTGTGGACGTGGCTGCGGGTGATGGGATTCGTGAACAACGATGGCACGCGCAAGTCATCGCTGAAGGACGGCGGCTCGATTCCCGACGTCAACATTTCCGGCGGCTCGGGCGGCGGCTGGGGCGGCAAGGGCGGCGGAGGCGGATCCGTATTCAGTGGTCGCGGCGGGACATTCGATGGCGGTGGCGCGAGCGCGTCGTTCGCGGAAGGCCGTGCTCCGCTGATGACGAGCAACCTCTCGTCGGGCGGATCGTCCACCGTCAAGGCGGCAGGCGGCGATGCGGCGGGCTCGCTACTCGACGGATTGGACGGCGATGGCGTCGTGCTGCTGCTTCTCGCCATCGCCCTGGTCGCCGCGGTGTTCGTGACGAGCGGCTACCTGATCTGGTGCGCGCCCGACGTCCTCACCGAGGCCGCGTTCGGCGCGATGCTCACCGGGACGCTCGCGCGCCCGACGAAGCACCAGACCGCGATGGGCTGGATCGGCGGCGTGCTCAAGAAAACCTGGTGGCCGTTCGCGGTCGTGCTGGTCGCGGCGTCGCTCTTCGCGGGCTACGCGCACAACAAGTATCCCCAGGCTTCCACGTTCCGCCAGGCCATCGCGCTGGCGTTGCACTAGGGCTATTTCCTTTCGAAAGGTTGAAATGGACTATCGTTTTCTCGGCAAGAGTGGCCTGAAGGTTTCTCCCATCTGCCTCGGCACGATGATGTTCGGCGATCGCACCGACGCCGCGGAGTCGGGCCGCATCGTGGGTTCCGCGCGTGATGCCGGCGTGAACTTCATCGACACGGCCGATGTGTACGCGAAGGGCGAGTCCGAGAAGATCACTGGGAAGCTCATCGCTTCCGACCGCGATCGCTGGGTGCTCGCCACGAAGGTCGCGAACCCCATGGGCGAGGACCCGAACCGCCGCGGCACGGGACGCAAGTGGGTCACGCGCGCGATCGAGGAAAGCCTGCAGCGGATGGGCACCGACTATGTGGACATCTACTACATCCACCGTGACCCGGGGGACGTGCCGATGGAAGAGACGGTCGCCGTGATGGGCGACCTCATTCGCGCGGGGAAGATCCGTCACTGGGGCGTGTCGAACCTGCGTGGCTGGCGCATCGCCGAGGCCGTGCGCGTGTGTGGAGAGCTCGGCGTCCCCCGGCCCGTCGTCTGCCAGCCTTACTACAACGCGATGAACCGGCAGCCGGAGAACGACATCCTTCCCGCGTGCCGGCACTACGGCATCGGGGTCGTGCCCTACTCGCCGCTCGCGCGGGGTGTGCTCACGGGCAAGTATTCCAAGGGGGTGGAGGCTCCCGCCGAATCGCGCGCGGGCCGCAAGGACAAGCGCTTCATGGAGACCGAGTTCCGGGAGGAGTCGCTCGCGATCGCGCAGAAGATCAAGTCGCACGCGGAAAGGAAAGGCATGACGCCGGGCCACTTCGCATTCGCGTGGGTGCTCAACAATCCCATCGTGAGCTCGGTCATCGCGGGTCCGCGCACGATGGAGCAGTGGACGGACTACATCTCGGGTCTCGCGAAGAAGTTCGATGCGGACGATGAGGCGCTCGTGAATTCGCTGGTGAGCGCGGGGCACCCGTCCACGCCGGGGTACAACGACCCGAACTATCCGCTCGAAGGGCGCCCGGTCGGCGCCTGAAAAAAAGGGGACAGGTTGGAAAACTAACCTGACCCCATTTTTCCGCACTTCTCCGGCTTGAAGATGCGCTCGGTGGATGCCGGGTGCTTCGCCAGGCGCTCGGCCGGACGGCGCGGACGCCTCACCATTTCGCCGCCGCAGTTGGGACATTTGCCCTCGAGCACGTTGTCGGCGCAGTCGCGGCAGAACGTGCATTCGTAGGAGCAGATCACCGCGTCGAGTGATTCCGGCGGCAGGTCGCGGTTGCAGCATTCGCAGTTCGGGCGCAGCTGGAGCATCGGCGTCCTCCGGTAATTTTCACTTTGACTCGAAACGCGTCCGCACGGTACGGTCGCGCGAGGCCAACGATCGGAGGATAGCGTGCGGCGCGATTTCCTGAAGGCGATGGGCGGGCTTGCGCTCGGGGGAGCGGCTCCGCGCACGTGGGCCCAGGCTCGGAGGCTGGCGCGGGTCGCGTACGTCTACATCTTCAAGGAGGGGCCGTCCGCGCCCTACGAGGCGGCATTCCGCGCTCGCATGGCGCAGCTTGGCTGGACCGAAGGCCAGAACTACACGCTGGACGTTCGCGATGCAGACGGCGATTTCGAGCGCCTCAATGCGATCGCCAAGGAACTGGTCGACAGCAAGGTCGACGTGATCGTCGCAGCCTGCACCCCCGAGGGCAAGGCGGCCGCGCGCCATACGAAAACGATCCCGATCGTCATGGCGGCGACCGGCGATCCGGTGATGGCCGGTCTCGTTCCAAGCCTTGCGCGCCCCGGAGGAAACATCACCGGCGTATCCGCGATGCTGCTCGACCTGAGCGCGAAGCGGCTGGCGTTGCTGAAGGAAGGCTTTCCGAAGGTCACCCGCGCAACCATCCTGTGGAATCCCGCGCGGCCGGATAACGAGATCGAGGTGAAGGCGATGCAGGAGGCCGGCCGGTCGCTCGGCATTACCTGCGAGTCCCAGCTCGTGCGCAGCCGCGCGGAATTGACCGACGTGCTCGACATGCTGCCGCTCACCAGGACGGAGGCGCTGATGAATGCCGGTGACACGCTGATCGGCGGCGCCCAGGTGCCCTCGATCGTGCAGGCCGCCGCGAAGGCGCGGATTCCCGCGCTCTACGAGAACCGGCAGTTTCCCGACAGCGGTGGACTCATGTCATTCGGCCCGAACTTTCCCGCGCTGCATGCCCGAGCTGCCGAATACGTGGACAAGATCCTGCGGGGCGCCAAGCCGGGGGACCTTCCGATCGAGCAACCCAGCCGATTCGAGTTCGTTATCAACCTCAAGACCGCGAAAGCGATGGGTTGGAGCTTGCCGCGCTCGCTGGTGACGCGCGCCGACGACGTGATCAGCTAGCGCTGGACTCGTCGGCCGGCGCGGTCGGATGACGCAAGAACACCCATGCGAACAGGACCGCGAATACAACGTAGAGCACTGTCGCCGCGACGAACAAGGTACCGCGCTGCCCGCCGACGACGGCCTTGAGGAGCGCGAGCGCGGCGATGGTGAAGTGGCTGAGGTTCGCAACCGTCACCGGCCTGCTGTAGATGCCTCCGATGACCAGCGCCTTCGCCATCCAGTTCAGCATCGCGAAACCCACGTAGAGCGCGCCGGCGACCTGCACGAGCAAAACCACCGGACTCCTCGGATCCCCTCCGAAAGCCTGCAGGACTTCGTGCGGAGCGAATGTGGCAACCAGTCCGAGCGCGGCCATGAAGAGCGCGCTCGCAATCATCAACGTCCTTGTGTTCATGCGATCCACAGTAGCAAAGAAATGGGGTCAGGTTAGTTTTTGAACCTGTCCCCTTTTCTTTGCCGCGCCCTCCCCGAAATGGGGACAGGTTCGAAAACTAACCTGACCCCATTTCCAACCCCATTTCCAAAAGGCGGCCGACGAGGATCATCTGGGGGATGATGGCGCCGCCGAAGCGGGAGCAGACGGGGCGGATGCCGGCGTGGGGCGCGGGCGGGGCGGAGATGGAGCGGACGATGTCATCGGCCGCCACGCTCATCGCGGAGCGAATTTGCCCAACGCTTCGATCGATCGAGCCGTCGTCGACACGCTCCCTCAACAGCGTGACGGCGAGCGCGAGGAACGCCGGGCGGTGCACGAGGTGGCGGTAGAGGCTCTGCACCACGCGCGGTGCGCCAGGCTCCCCGGGTGCCGCGACGAGGTCCAGCAAAGCGGCGACTTCGGGAGTGAAATCCTTGGGGTTGACCATCGGCGGCAACGGTCCCGGAGCGGGCGGCGGTGTCCATGCGCGCGGCTCGAAGGAAGCGGTCGCTCGGGCTCCGTCGATCAGCCGCAGCACGCACTGGATCGTGAGCATGTTCTCGGGATTGGCACGGTTGTACGCCACGAGGACGTCCCGGATTTCGCGCAGGCCGGCCTCGTCGACGCCCAACGCCGCAAGTGCTTCCGGTCGGATCCTGGCGATCGGCTCGAGCGGCGCCTCGCGAGCGATCCTCCACGCCGTCTCCTGCAAACGCCCCGAGCGCCACGCGGGACCGAGCGCGGCCCACATCCACCCGAGCGCGCCGGGAAGCGTGGCGAGGTGGCGGAAGATCAGTGCCACCATCGGCACGCCGCCGAGGTGCCTCATCTCCTCATAGATCCGGGCTGTTTCGCCGGTCGCGTCGCGCTCGGCCAGCTCCGTCAAAAGTGACATGCGGAAGTCGCTCAAAAATTAAGCGAAATGGGGTGTTACCCCGGTGTGAGGGCTGCGATCACCGCCTTCGTCATCGCCGCCGTACCCGCGCTGCCGCCATATTCCACCGGCACCGCGGTGCGCGATGAAAGCACCTGCTCGACCGACTTCTCGATCGCGCGCGCGCAGCGGGCGAGGCTGGGCTCGTTGTGCCGATGCGAAAGCCAGTCGAGCATGAGGGCCGTGGAAAGGAACATCGCCGATGGATTCGCCTTCCCCTGCCCCGCGATATCCGGCGCGGTGCCGTGCGCCGGCTGGAACAGCCCGTGCACGTCGCCGATGTCTCCCGACGACGCCATGCCCATGCCGCCGATCAACCCCGCGGAGAGGTCCGAGAGAATGTCGCCGAACATGTTCTCGGTGACAAGTACGCCCAAGGTCCAAGGCTTGCGCACCATGTCGAGCGCCATCGCGTCCACATAGGCGTAGTCGCGCGCCACGTCCGGATGCTTGGCCGCGACGTCATCGAATACCTTGCGGAAGAACGCCATCGACGTGAACACGTTCGCCTTGTCCACGCAGGTGACCTTCGACGGCCGGCCCTCGGCCTTGCGCTGCTCCGCCAGCTTGAACGCGAATTCGGTCACGCGCGAAGTGCCACGTCGCGTGATCTGCATCGTGTCGTACGCCTCGGCGTCGTCCTTCACGTGACCCTTGCCCCGCGAATAAAAGAGGCCCTCGGTCTGCTCGCGGATGAGGACGAAGTCCATCTTTTCCGCGCGCGCATCCGTGAGAACCTTTGGCAGCCCCGGAAACCACCGGATCGGGCGCACGCCCGCATAGAGATCCAGCGCCATGCGAAGGTCGAGCTGCGGAATGGGCTCGGTGCCATCGGGATAGCGAATGTCGGGCCAGCCCATCGCGCCGAAGAGCACCGCGTCCGCACGGCGCGCCGCGGCGAGGGTCGCGTCCGGCAGCGCCTCGCCACTGGCCGCGTAGTGCTGCGCGCCCGCCGGGTGCACGGTGCACACCAGCTTCGGCGTCCCGCAGGCCTTGGTGGCGACCTCGAGCAGCTCGAGGCACGCCCCCATGACCTCGCGGCCGATCCCGTCGCCGGGAAGGACCGCGATGTCGAGCGATTGCATCACTGGACCTTGATGTTGTTGCGGCGGGCCACGTCGCCCCAGGTCGCGTACGTCTTCTTCGCGAAGCCGATCCACTCGTCGCGCGGCATGTTGTCGATCGCGAGGCCGGCCTTGATGAGCCGCTCCTGGACCGCGGGATCGGCGAGGACCTTGTGGAGATCGCGGGAAACCTTGAGCACGATGTCCATCGGCGTGCCCTTGGTCACGACGACGCCGCCCCAGCCCTCGCCGGAGAACCCCGGGTAGCCTTGCTCGGCAACCGTCGGCACATCGGGGAGTTGCGTCGCGCGCTGCTCGCCGGTCGAAGCGATCGCGCGCAGCTTGCCGGACTTGATGTGCGGCAGGTTCGGGCCGATCCCATCGACCGACAGCGGGATCTGGTCACCGAGGAGATCCTGCACCGCCTGGGCGCTCCCCTTGTAGAGCACGCCCTGGATGTCCACGCCCGCCACCTGCTTGAAGAGCTCACCGGTGAGGTGCTGCGTCGTGCCCGCGCCCGGATAGCCCCAGTTCAGCTTGCCCGGCTCCTTCTTCGCGTAATCGACGATGTCCTTCACCGTCTTGAAGGGCGCCTTCTCGTTCGCGACGATGATGAGCGGGTTGCGGAACACCGGCCCGATCAGGATGAAGTCCTCGAACGGCGAGTACGGAAGCTTCTCGATGATCGCGGGGTTCACGACCATCACGGCGCTGGTGCCCATGATGAGCGTGTAGCCGTCCGGCGCCGCCGAGCGACCCTGCACCATGCCGGGAATGCCCGCGCCGCCGCCGACGTTCTCGATCACGACGGCCTGGCCCCACTCCTTCGCGAGGGACTCGCCGATGATGCGCGCGGCGAGGTCGGTCGCCTGTCCCGCGGGGAACGGCACGATGATCTTCACCGTCTTCGTGGGGTACTGCTGCGCTTGCGCGCCCATGCCGAGCGCCAGTAGCGCGGCGGCGATGAATCCTGCGATGCGATGGAACATTTGTCTCCTCCTCCTTATGCCATGACTTGGGGGTTCTTCGGATTCTCGACGCCGGCTCGCATCACGTCCTCGCGCGTGCAACCGGTGGCGCGGTGGCTCGCGATGCGGATGCCGAGACGCTTCGAGATCTCCTTCGATGCTTCGATGACCTTCCGGGGCGGGAGCCCCGTCTTCACGCCCATCTCGTCCAGCATGGTGACGAGGTCCTCGAGCGGGAAGTTGCCGACCTCGCCCACCGAGGTGGGAATCGCCATGCCGCCGCCGATGCCGCAGATGGCGCCTTCGAGCCAGTGCACGCCCGCGTCCATCGCGGCCACGATGTTGGCGGTGGCCATGCCCGAGAGATTGTGGATGTGGAAGCCCAGCTCGATGCCGGGAAACTTGGCGTAGAGCTTCTTGTAGAGCCGGTTCACGTGCGCGGGGTCCTCCATGCCGATGGAGCCCGCGAGATACTGCCGCTTGATGCCCGCGTCGTAGAACCTGCCCACGATGTCGATCGCCGCCTCATCGGGGACGACGCCCTCGTACGGGCACCAGAAGGCCATGCCGACGGCGGCGACGAACGGAATGTTGGCGCGCTCGGCGAGGCGGAACATCTGGATGTTCTGCTCGACGCACTCCGCATTCGTCATGTTCTGGTTGTGGTGCGTGTACGTCTCGCTCACCGTGATGAGGCCGAGCATCTCGCCCACCTTGGCCTCGATCGCGCGGTGCGCGCCGCGAACGTTGGGCGCCTGGCCCCGGTACACGACACCGGGCTTGCGCTTGATGCGGGCGAAGACCTCTTCCGCGTCCTTCATGTTCGGGACGACCTTGGGGTGCGCGAAGCTCGCGACCTCGACCACGGGCACGCCGAGATCGGTCAGGCGATCGCACAGCCACACCTTGTCGTCGGTCGAGATCCACTTGGGCAGGCTCTGCAGGCCGTCGCGCGGGGAGACATCGACCAGCAGCATCTTGTCGGGGATGTGCATCAGCTCTCCTTGAATCCATCGAAGGTCGCGAACTCGCGCGCCGCGGCGCGCTCGGTCACGAGCCGGTTCTCGACGGCGTCCGGGTCGGCGTAACCGAGACCCATGCCGCAGATGATGATTTCGCTCTCGGGGATGCCGAGCTCGCGGCGGATGACCGCGTGGAAGTCGGCGAAGGCGGCTTGCGGGCAAGTGTCGAGGCCGCGCCCGCGCGCGGCGATCATGAGCGCCCCCAGGTAGATGCCGAGGTCGAGCCAGCTCCCGATCTCGAGGTCCTGGTCGAGCGTGAAGAGGATGCCCACGGGAGCGCCGAAGAACTCGTAGTTGCGGCGGCGCTGCTTCTCGGTCCCCTCGAAGTCACCCTTCCTGATGCCGAGCAGGCCGTACAGGTCCCAGCCGATCTTGCGGCGGCGCGCGAGGTAGGGCTCGCGCCAGTTCACCGGGTAGTAGTTCCACTCGCGCTTGTGGCCTTCGTAGCCGTCGCGGTCGAGGGCGTCCAGGATCGCCTTGGAGAGGCGCTGCTTCACGTCGCCCGCGACCACGTGCACCTTCCACGGCTGGATGTTGCTGCCGCTGGGGCTGCGGCTCGCGAGCGTCAGCAACTCCTCCACGGTGCGCTGCGGCACCGGCGTGGGCAGGAACGCGCGCACGGATCGACGCGTGAGGATGGCTTCGTTCGCGGGGAGCATTGACTATTGTCCGAATGTCCGTACAATATGCCGCATGACCACCAAGGCTGTCAACCTCGCCCGGGTGATGACCCAGGAGATCGAGGCGGGTCGCTACCCGGTCGGCGGCAGGATCCCCACGGAGGCGGAGCTGCAGCAGCGCTTCGACGTGAGCCGGCACACGGTGCGCGAGGCGCTGCGCGCCCTGAAGATCCGTGGCCTCGTCTATGCGCGCGCCGGGATCGGCACGGTGGTGCGGGCCAAGGCGCCCGACTCCAGCTTCATGCATGGCGCCGGCACGCTGGAGGAAGTCATCCAGTTCGGCGAGGCCACTCGCATGAAGGTCCTGGACGTGGGCTCGGTGATCGTCGATGAAGAGCTGGCCGAAACGGTCGGCGCGCGCGAAGGCCAGGAGCTGATTCGTCTTTCTTTGCTGCGCCATCGGCCGCGCGAGACGACGCCGGCCGGCTGGGTCGTGATCTACCTGCGGCCGGAGTTCGGCGATGTCGTCGATCGCGTCGAGACCGCGCGTGAGCCGGTGCTGCGGTTGGTCGAGAAGCAACATGGCGTGCGTATCGCGGAGGTGATCCAGCGCATCGTGGCCGCGAACCTGACTTCCGCGCAAGCTCGCACGCTCAAGTCCACCGCGGGCAAGGCGGCGCTCCACGTGACGCGGCAATATTTCGATCCGCAGGACCGGCTGCTGATGGCGACCGACGCGCTCTATCCGAGCGACCGCTTCAGCCACAACACCCGCTTCCGCATCCAGCAGGAACACTGACAAGGAATTCGCATGAAACCGCTCACCGGTGTGCGCATCGTTTCCGTCGAGCAATTCGGCGCCGCGCCCTATGGCTCCATGTTCCTCGCGGACCTCGGCGCGGAAGTGATCAAGGTGGAGAACGTCGCGACCGGCGGCGATCCCGCGCGCAAGACGGGGCCCTACTTCCTCGGCGACTCGGACAGCGAGTATTTCCAGACCTGGAACATGAACAAGAAGAGCGTCCTGCTCGACCTTCGCAGCGACGAGGGAAAGGCCGCGCTCCAGGAGCTGATCCTGGGCGCCGAGGTGGTGCTCAACAACCTGCGCGGCGACCTGCCCGCGAAGATGGGGCTCGACTACAAGACGCTCGGCAAGCTGAAGCCCTCGCTCGTGTGCGTGCACGTGTCCGCTTATGGCCGCGACAACCCGCGCGCCGCGTGGCCGGGGTACGACTACCTCATGCAGGCCGAGACCGGGCTCATGCATCTGACGGGCGAGCCCGACAGCCCGCCGACGCGGATCGGCGCGCCGTCGATGATCGACCACACGACCGGTCTCACCGCGATGGTGGGCTTGCTTTCGGCGCTCATCCACGCCCGTGCGACCGGCAAGGGCTGCGATGTCGATACGTGCCTCTTCGATGCGGGCCTGCACCAGCTCGGGTATGCGGCGATCTGGTACCTCAATGAGAAGTACATCCCCGCTCGGCAGACGCGCAGCGCGCACTTTTCGCTGGCGCCCGTGCAGACGCTACCCACCGCGGACGGCTGGGTGTTCGTGATGTGCCTCACGGAGAAGTTCTGGAACGCGCTGCTGGATGTGATCGGGCGCAAGGACCTGAATGCCGACCCGCGCTTCAACACGCAGGCGGCTCGCAACAGCAATCGCGACGCGCTCACCGCTGCGCTCGACGCCGAGTTTCGCAAGCAACCGACGTCGCATTGGATGAAGGTGCTTGCCGGCGTTCTGCCGATCGCGCCGGTCCTGGACCTCGACGACGCGCTCGAGAGCCCGTTCCTGGTGACCAACGGAATGATCTCGCACGTCCCGCACCCGCATCGCCCCGACATGCGCGTGCTCGCCAACCCGATCAAGATCAACGGCCAGCGCCTCTCGCAGAAAGTGTGTTCCGCGCCCGGCGCGGACAACGAGACGCTGTTGGGCGAAGCGCGCGCTGCCGAATAAAAACCGGGGACAGACCCCAGTTTCTCGCCTGGAAGAACGCACGTTCTGACAGATGGGAAACTGGGGTCTGTCCCCGGTTTTTATCTCTTCCCGTCGTACCAGAAGCTGGTGTGCTCGCGGCTGCGGGCGCCGCCCATTCCTTTCAGGAACAGCTTCAGGGTGATCCAGGTCGTTTCCCAGAAGGAGCGCGTGCGGAATTTGCGCGATGAGGTGACCACTTGCTCGGGGAGGATCTCCATGCGGCCGTGGCGGCGGAGCGCCCAGCTCAACATGATCTCCTCGCCCGCGAAGTGGCGCTCGTCGAAGCCGCCCACCGCGTCGAATGCATCGCGGCGCACGAAGAAGAAGCAGCCGGCGGCCATGCGCAGCCAGCGCATCTGCGTGAGCACCCACCAGAGCATGAAGCGCGCGTAGCGCGGCGCCTCGCCGTCGAACTGGACCGAAGCACCACCACCCACGGCGCCGTGGTCCAGCGCCCAGATCGTCGCGCGGATCACTTCCTCGTTCACGTGCGTATCGGCGTCGACGAAGATCAGCCGGTCGCCCTGCGCGGCCGCGGCACCCTGGTTGCGCGTCTTCGAGATCTGCCGGTTCTTCACGTGCACGACGCGGGCATCGGCCTGCGTTGCGATCGCGGCCGTCGCGTCGGTGGAGTCGTCATCCGCGACGATGATCTCGTACGCCCCGCCGATCGCGCGCATCGCCTCGTGGATCGAGGTGAGCGTGCCAAGGAGGGTGAGCTCCTCGTTGTACGCGGGGACGACGAAGGAAATCAAGCCGGCGTGACCGCTTCGCTCTCGAGGTAGTCGCGCACCACCGATTCGAAATCGCTGTCGGCCTTGAAGCCCATCGCCAACGCGCGCTCGGTGCGGAAGCGCACCGGCCACGTCTTCACGATCCCCTGGATGCGCGCATCGGGCACGAACTTCACCCGCGCCACCGACTCCTTGCCGGCCACGCGACCCATCGCGTCGAGCATCTCGCGCACCGTCAACGTGATGCCGGGCAGGTTCACCACGCGGCTGGACGGCCACGCATCGCCCGGCAAGTCGTGCGCGTGCATGAACGCCTCGACCACGCGCTTGGGCGACAAAATCCACACGCCCGTGTCGTCGGGCACCGGGCAGTCGGCCACGACGCCGTTCAACGGCTCGCGGATGATGCCGCTCGCGAACGACGACGCCGCGAGGTTGGGCTTTCCCGGCCGCACGACGATCGTGGGAAGCCGCAGCGATCGACCGTCCAGCATTCCCTTGCGCGTCCAGTCCGCCACCAGGTACTCGCCGATCACCTTCTGCGTTCCGTATGACGTCTGCGGCGTGGGCGTCGTCGAATCATCGAGCACCGCGGGCAACTTGCCGCCGAACGCAGCGACCGAGCTCGTGAACACGAACTTCGGAGGCTTCGAAAGCTTCCTGCACGCCTCCAGCAGCGCGCGCATCCCGTCGAGGTTCACGCGATAGCCGAGGTCGAAATCCGCCTCGGCGCCACCGCTCACGACGGACGCCAGGTGGAAGACGCTATCGGTGTCGGACTCCAAAGCCTTCGCGATCACCGCGGGCGATGACACGTCACCGGCCACGCAGTTGAATTCGCGATCGAGCCCGGGCGGAAACGCCATGTCGAGCAGCGTGATGCGCGCCTTGGGATCGCGCGCCTTGAGCGCCTTGGCGAGCCGCGAGCCCAAGAAGCCGCCGCCGCCCGTGATCAGGGTCTTCATTCGTTCTCCTCAGGATTCCCGATAGCGTATCGCATTGATCACGGCGTTGATGCGCACGACTTCCTTCAGCGCGTCACGCGTCGGGGGCGCCCGGAAGATGCGGATGCGCTCGTTCAAGAGCGAGCCCACCAGCTCGTTGCCCTTCGCGGCCGAATCGAGCGCCGCCTTCGATTGCTCGTTCGACACGAGATCGGTGCGAAGCGTGCCGAACGAGGTCCGCTCGATCCGCGGGCGCACCTGCCGCAGGAACGCGGCGCTCGGCGGTTCGGTCGCCTTGAACTCGAGCAGGATCGCGCGGCCATCGGGACCCCCCGCGGCCATGAGGAATGTCGCGGCGCGCATGAACATCTCACCATCCATCTGTGCCTCCGGCAGCATGTCTTTCACCGCCGCATTGCTCGCGGGCGAGCCGATCCACGTGAGGACGCGCAGCACGTCGTCCACCAGCAGCGGATTGGTCTGCGCCGCGGAAAGCTTCGCGGCGAGATGCGGCTCGGCGTCGATTCCATACGCCCCGTAGAGGTAAGCGCACGTGGCCGCGGGATCGAGCAGCAGGTCCGCCGCCGGGATTCGCACCGAAACAGCCTGCCCGAGAAAGGCCCGGTCGATGAAATCGAGCACGCGCTTGTCGCGATCCGCCCCGACCGCCTGGGTGAACTGGAAGAGCTCCAGCACGTTCGTCCGCACGACCGCAGAGGTGGGATCGAGCGCAAAAAGGGCCTCCCGGGCGAGCGCCCGATCCGCCGCCTCGCCGCGCTGGTGCAGGTAGAAGCCGACGTCGAGCAGGATGAAGTCGCTGCGTCCCGCCGGCTTGGCGATCTCCGCCGAGAGCGCATTGCGAAGCATCGCCGCGGATTCCGGATGTTCGGCGAAGTACTGCCATGCCGCCTGCAGGTCGCGGTTGTACTGCTCCGTCTGCTTCGCGTCCGTCGAGGGCTGGATCGCGCGCAAGCGGGCAAGGTGCTCGCCGGTGCCCACTTCGACCGCGGAGGGCGAGGTGCCGGCGGAGAGGTCGACGCGCGCGCTCGTGCAGGCGGCGAGCAGCGCAGCGGCGATCGCGAGGACGACCCTCGCGGTCATAGCGCCGCGATGCACATGATCTCCACCTTGTAAGCCGGGTTCGCGAGCTTGGCCTCGATCGTGGCACGCGCGGGAGTTTGCCCCGGCACGACCCACTTCTCCCACGCCACGTTCATACCGGCGAAGTCCGCCATGTCGGGCAGGAAGATCTGCGCGGAGAGGAGCTTCGCCTTGTCGCTGCCGACGGACTTGAGGAGCTTCTCGATCTTCGAGAGCACCTCCTCGGTCTGGCCCGTGATGTCCTTGGTGGTGTCGTCGGGCACCTCGCCCGCGAGGTAGACGGTGTTGTTGTGGACGACGGCTTCCGAAAGCCGCTTGCCGACGTTGTGCCTGAATATGGTCATTTCTATCTCCGGTGGGATTAAGGCGCTTCACCACGGAGGACACGGAGGACACGGAGGCTTCACGCTTCGCTGATTCCCGATGCTTGAATGAATCAATTCAACAACGGGGTAATTTTCCGCTGGAAAGAAATCCTCCGTGTCCTCCGTGTCCTCCGTGGTGAAACGCTTTGGTCAGTTCAAACAGAGTGCGCGCGAGCGTTGAATCCCGAATTCTTCAGCGCCGCGACGATCTGCTTCACGTGCTCGTGGTTGCGCGTCTTCAGCACCAGCTCGACTTCGGCATTCTGCACCGCGAGCGAGGTGAAGGCGCGCTGGTGGTGCACCTGCTCGATGTTCGCGTTGAGCTCGGCGACACACGCAGTCACCCGCGCGAGCGAGCCCGGGAGGTCGCGCACCTCGACCAGCACGCGCGCGAGGCGCCCCGCGCGCACCATGCCGCGCTCGACGATCTCCGCCAGCATCAGCGGATCGATGTTGCCGCCGCCCAGCACGAGGCCCACCTTCTTGCCGGCGAAGCGCTCGCGGTTCTTGAGCACGGCGGCGAGCGGCGCGCCGCCCGCGCCCTCGACCACCGTCTTCTCGATCTCGAGCAGCATCACGATCGCCTCCTCGATGTCGCCCTCGTCGACGAGGATGATCTCGGAGACGTTCTTCGCGATGATCTCGCGCGTGATCTTGCCGGGCTCCTTCACCGCGATGCCCTCGGCGATGGTGGACGCCGCGAACACCGGCTGCGTGCCCTTCATCGCGTGGTACATCCCGGGGAAGCGCACCACCTCGACGCCCACGATGTCGATCGAGGGCTTCATCGCCTTCGCCGCGACCGAAATCCCGGCGAGCAGGCCGCCGCCACCGATCGCCACGACCAGCATGTCGAGGTCCGGCTGCTGCTGCATCATCTCGAGCCCGCAAGTTCCCTGCCCCGCCACGATCTTCTCGTCGTCGTACGCGTGGACCAGCGTGAGGCCGCGCTTGCCCGCGTTCTCGATCGCGTAGGCCTTCGCCGCATCGAAGTTGTCGCCTTCGAGCACCACCTCCGCGCCATGACGCTGCGTCTGCTCCACCTTCACGAACGGCGTGAAGCGCGGCATCACGATGACGGCAGGAATCCCGAGGCGGTTCGCGTGATACGCGACACCCTGCGCATGGTTGCCCGCGGACGCGGCGATGACGCCCTTCTTCGCATGCACCGGGTCGAGCGACATCAGCTTGTTGAGCGCGCCCCGCTCCTTGAACGAGGCCGTGAACTGATGGTTCTCGAACTTGAGATAGACCTGCGCGCCGGTGATGTCGGAAAGCGTGCGCGAATGCAAAAATGGGGTGACGGCGACCTGGCCCTCGATGACCTTCGCCGCGGCCTGGATGTCCTTCAGTTCGACCATTTGAAATCCACGTCTGGAGGTTTGCCCGAGATGAGGTCCGCCAGCGCGGCGCCGGACCCGGCCGCCATGGTCCATCCCAGCGTGCCGTGGCCCGTGTTGAGGAAGAGGTTCGAATACTTGGTCCGCCCGATGAGCGGAACGTTCGACGGCGTGGATGGCCGCAGCCCCGTCCAGAACGAGGCGTGCGCATAGTCCGCCGCATCCGGGAAGACCAGCTGCGCGCGCCTGGTGAGCGCCTCGCAGCGCACGCGGTTGAGCTCCGTCGAATACCCGGAAAGCTCGGCGGTCCCCGCGATGCGCAGCCGGTTGCCCAGGCGCGAGAACACGATCTTCGCGGCGTCATCGGTAATGCTCGCGCGCGGCGTCTTCGAAGCGTCGATCACGTTCACCGTGGCGGAGTAACCCTTGGCGGGATAGATCGGGAGGTCGATGCCGATCGGGCGCGTAAGCAGCGGCGAGTAGCTGCCGAGCGCCACGACGTACGCATCGGCCGTGAGCCGCTCGGCCATGCCACCGTGCTTCACCATCACGCCGTTCACGCCGCCCGCCGTCGCCTCGATGCGCGCGATGTCGCGGCCATAGAGGAACTGCACGCCCTTCTCCGCCGCCATGCGCGCAAGGTTCACCGTGAACTTGTGCGCATCACCCGACTCGTCGTCCGCGGTGTACATGGCACCCACGATGCGATCGCGAAAATGCGCGAGCGCGGGCTCGACCTTCAGGCACTCGTCCGGCGACTTCGCCTCCATCGACAAGCCGAACTGCCGCAGCAGTGGCGCCGCCGCCTTCGCACCGTCGAACGCGGACTCGTCGGTGAAGTAGTGGAGGATCCCCTTCTCCAGCGCGTCGTAGTCGATGCTCGTGGTATTGCGCAGCTCGGCGAGCTTCTCGCGGCTGTACGCGGAGAGCGTCACCATGCGCCGGCTGTTCTCCGGCGTGCGCCACGGCATGCACTCGTAGAAGAACTTCATCCCCCACGTCCACTGGTGGGGATCCATGCGCAGGCGGAAGAGGAGTGGCGAATCCTCGCGCCAGAGCCATTTCAGCAGCTTGATCGGGGCGTCGGGATTGGCCCAGGGCTCGGAGTGGCTCACCGAGACCTGGCCGCCGTTCGCGAACGAAGTCTCGAGGCCGGCGCCGTCCTGGCGATCGACCACGGTCACCTCATGTCCGCGATGGGCGAGATACCACGCCGTGCAGGTGCCGATCACGCCGGCGCCGAGAACCAGGACTTTCATGGGGGGCGATTATACTTTCCGGACCCATGAGAACCCGTGTCTACGCCGACCTGCTGGCCTTCCTGCGGGCCGCCTGCACCCACGCCTCCCAGGCCGGGCGCGAGGTGCCCGCGATCCCCTTCTACGTCCGGGAAAGCGTCGTCGGATGGGTCCGCCCGTCCTTCGCCGACCAGCTGCGCCGCTGGCCCCATCTCTTCGAGGTGCAGGACTCGTACGTCACCTTCCGCGCGAAGCCGGATACGCCCCAGGCGCGCACGGAAGCGATGGCCGAAGTCACCCGCGACCTCAAGAAGGACGGCGTGATCCGCGGCTGGCGCGACGAATCGGTAAGCATTTCCTCCCATTACGGCGCCCCGGAGCTCTTCCGCGTGGAGCGCGCGGCCAGCCGCCATTTCGGCTTCATGTCGTACGCGGCGCACCTGAATGGCTTCGTCCGCCGCGAGGGCCGCGCGTACTGCTGGATTGCCCGCCGCAGCGCCGACAAGAGCATCGACCCCGACAAGCTCGACAACCTGGTGGGCGGGCGCATCGCCGCCGGAATGAGCGTGGACGAGACGCTGCGCAAGGAGGCCTGGGAAGAGGCGGGCCTGGCTCCGCAGCTGCTGGGCGACCTCAATTGCCTCGGCGCCGTGCGGACCGAGTACTCGGTGCCCGAGGGCCTCCACCGCGAGGTCATGTTCGTGCACGACCTGTGGCTACCCGCGGACTTCACGCCCGCGAACCAGGACGGTGAGGTCGCCGAGATCGTCTGCATGCCGGTCGAGGAAGTGGTGCAGAACATCCTCGCGGGCGCCTTCACGCTGGATTCCGGCACCTGCATGATCGATGGCCTGCTGCGCCTGGGCGCCGTCCTCCCCGAAGATCCCCAGTACCTGGACCTGCTGCGCATGATGAAGCCGTGACGGCGCTGGCGCTCGCGCTGGTCCTCGTCTCGGCCTTCGTCCACGCGAGCTGGAATTTCCTCCTCAAGAAGAGCGGCGGCGGCGCGGGCCTGATCACGGCGGCCTCGGCGCTCTCGCTCGTCGTCTATGCGCCGTTGGTGATCGGCGTGATCGTGCTGCAGGGCTACGACTTCAAGCCCATCCACCTCGCGATCATGTTCGCGAGCGGCATGACGCACACCGTCTATTTCCTGCTGCTGGATCGTGCTTACCGCAGTGGCGGCGACCTCTCGATCGTCTATCCGCTGGCACGCGCCACCGGGCCGCTGCTGTCGATCGTGGTCGCGGTGCTCATCCTCGGCGAGCGGCCGGGCCCGACGGCGATCGTGGGCGCGCTGCTGATCGGCGCCTCGGCGCTGGTGCTCACGGGCAATCCCTTCGCCTGGCACAAGAGCGAGGCGCGGCACGCGGTGGGCTTCGCGCTGCTCACGGGCTGCATGATCGCGATCTACACCATCTGGGACAAATCGAGCGTCGCCTCGTGGCTCATCCCGCCGCTCGTGTACGACTGGGGCTGCAATGCGTCGCGCGTGCTGGTGCTGGTGCCGTTCACCCACAAGCGGGCACCCGGGACGATGGCGACCGCCTGGCGCGAGCGCCGTGGCACGGTAATCGCCATCGCCTGCCTCTCGCCGCTCTCGTACATCCTGGTGCTCACGGCCATGGTCTTCACGCCCGTGAGCCTCGTCGCCCCCGCCCGGGAGGTCTCGATCCTCTTCGCCGCCCTCATGGGCGCCCACCTGCTCAAGGAGGGCGACCTCACCCGCCGCATCATCGCCTCCGTGGGCATGGTGCTGGGGATCGGCGGGTTGACGCTGGGTTAGAATTCCCTCTCCGAAAGAGGCCCCAGGAAATGCCCCAGTTCGCGACGTCCCCCGCGTGGCAGGCACTGCTCGCACACCGCGACGCCATGGCGGGAAAGCGCATTTCCGAGCTCTGGGAAGACGATCCCGGACGCGGCCCCGCCCTCACCTTCAAGTGCGCGGGCATCGAGCTGGATTTCTCCAAGCAGCGCATCACCACCGAGACGGTCTCCCTGCTGGTGGCGCTCGCCCGCGATCGCGGCGTGCCCGCGGCGATCGAGCGGCTCTTCACCGGTGAACGCGTCAACGTGACCGAAAACCGCCCGGCGCTGCACACGGCGCTGCGGGGCGACGAGCACGTGAGGGTCGATGGCGAAGACCTCCTGCCCGAGATCCAGCGCGCCCGCGAACGCCTGCGCGTGCTGGCGCAGGGCGTGCGCGACGGGCTGTGGAAGGGCGCCACGGGAGAGCGCATCCGCCACGTGCTGGCGCTGGGCATCGGCGGCTCCTCGCTGGGGCCGCGGCTCGCGATCGAGGCGCTGCGCGGCGAGGCCGACGGCCCCGAGGTGCGCTTCGTCGAGAACATCGACGCCGCGGAGTTCGACGACGCGGCGAAGGGCTTCGATCCGGCGGCGACGCTCGTCATCGTGGCCTCCAAGACCTTCACCACGCAGGAGACGATGGGCAATGCGCAGGTCGCGCGCGACTGGCTCGTGGCCGCCCTCGGGCCCGAGTCGATCCCGAAGCACGTGATCGCGGCCAGCGCCAACTTCGAGGAAGCCGCCAAGTTCGGGCTGCCCGAGTGCAACGTCTTCCCATTCGGCGATTACGTCGGCGGCCGCTATTCCGTGTGGTCGTCGGTGGGCCTGCCCGTCGCGATCGCCATCGGCGCCCAACGCTTCGAGCAGCTGCTCGCGGGCGCGCACGCCGCCGACCTCGCCTTCCGCTCGACGCCGCTCGAGCACAACGCCGCGGCGCTGCTGGCGCTCGTGGGCATCTGGAATCGCAACGCGCTGGGAATCCCCACGCATGCCGTGCTGCCGTACGCCTCGCGCATGGAGCACCTGACCGCCTACCTGCAGCAGCTGGAGATGGAGTCCAACGGCAAGCGCGTCGATGCCGAGGGCAACCCGGTCGATTTCGAAACGTGCCCGGTCGTGTGGGGAGGGAAGGAGACGCCCGGCCAGCACGCGTTCCACCAGTGGCTGCACCAGGGCACCGACATCGCGTCGTGCGACTTCATCGTCGTCGCGAGGCCCATGGGCGAGCGCAAGGATCACCACGAAATCCTGCTCGCCCACGCGCTCGCGCAATCCGAGGCGTTGATGGAGGGGCTCGCCACGCCGCAGACCCACAAGGCCTGCCCGGGCGACCGCATGAGTACCACGATGGTCCTGCCGCGCCTGGACCCCCACAACCTGGGCGCGCTGCTCGCGATGTACGAGCACAAGGCGTTCGTGCAGGGCACCGTCTGGGGCGTGAATCCGTTCGACCAGTTCGGCGTCGAGCTGGGCAAGGTGATCGCCGGGCAGATCCTCCCGGCGGTGCGCGGCGGGGAGGCCGCGCTGCATCCCGCAACGCACCACCTCCTCGGAGTCGTGAAGAAGCTCTCCCGCGCCTGACGGCTCCCGCCATGGCGACCGACGACTTCAAGCGCATCTTCGAGTCGCTCCGCGTCGCGGTGGTGATCGCCGATGCCAAGGGCGCCATCACCTACGCCAACTCCTCGTTCGGCCAGCTCGTCTCGCACGAGGCGCGCGGCATGACGGGCGTGGACCTCACCTCGCTCTTCGCGAAGGAGGACCACAAGCGCGTGCAGCAGAACGTGGCGCGCGTGGGCGAGGGCAAGGCGGGGAGCGCCTTCTTCGACGCGATGCTCACGCCCAAGGAAGGCACGCCGCACTGGGTGAGCGTGGCGCTGCAGCCGGCCCTCGATGCCAGGGACAAGGCGGCCGGCGTCATCGCGATCCTGCAGGACATCGGCACCCAGCGCGAGACCGACGAGGCGCTGAACCTCGTCACCGCGCGCCTGCTCGCCGCATCGGAGCATTGCCCGGTCGCGATCATGATCGAGACGGCACCGGGCGACGTGGAGCTCGCCAACGACGCGTTCGTGCGGCTGCTGGGGCTCGACTCGGCGGCGCAATCGCTATCGGGGCTGCCGGTGAAGGAAGTTCTGGCGCGCGCGCCCGCGGCCGCGAAGCAGCTCGAACGCCATGCGATCAACGTGGAGGGCGTGGCGGCCGGCGCGGTCTGGACGCCGCGCGAGGGCGGCAACAAGTCGCGCGGCCCCGAGAAGGGCGCGGCCGAGATCGCGCTCATCGAGAAGATCGGCGAGGAGCTTTCCGTCGCGCTCGAAGGCATGTCGGCTATCTCCATCCGCGCGCAACAGATGGAGTTCGATCCGTCGATCGTCGCGCACTTCCAGAGCATCCGGACCTCGACCGAGACCGCGATGGCCGCGATCGGCGACCTGGTGGACTTCTCCAAGCTCTCCGGCGGCGTGGTGCTGCACAAGGCGGAGTTCCGGCTGCGCTCGGCGCTCGCCGACCTCATCTCGCGCGTGACGTCGACCGCCGAGGAGAAGGGCTGCCGCATGCGCATCAAGGTCGAGCAGGACGTGCCCGACACGCTCGATGGCGACGTGGAGCGCCTGCAGCTGGTGCTGAAAAACCTGCTGGACAACGCCTTCGGCCTGCTGCCCGGCGCCGAGATCACGCTGCAGATCACGCCGGAGTACGAGAGCAAGACCGGCATCCAGCTCTCGTTCAGCGTGGTGGCCTCCGGCCCCGCGGCGCACGCCTCCGGATCGAAGGCAGTCGATGCCGGCATGGGCGTCGCGGTGGCGAAATTCATGGTGGCGGCGATGGGCGGCAAGCTCACGATCGCCGCGCGCGCAGGCCCCGAGACGCTCTACGCCTTCACGATCGAGTTCCCGGTGCATCCCACGCCGCCCGCCCCGCCGCGCGCGACGTACGCCTCGCTGGTGACGATGCCGGTGCTGGTGGTCTCCGGCGACGCGAGCCAGCGCCTGCAGCTCTCCAACCTGCTGCGCAACTGGCGCATGGTGCCGCTGGAGGCCGACAACGCCCCGATGGCGATGGCGCTGCTGGAGCGCCTCGAGCAGGAGAAGAACCCGATTCCGCTGGTGATCCTCTCCAACCGCCTCCCGGTGCAGGATGGCTTCCTCCTGGCATTCCGCATCAAGCACCATCCCAAGTTCCGCGCGACGCTGGTGATGATGCTGGCGACCGATGGCAAGCCGGGCGACGCGATCGCGTGCCGGGAGAACGGCATCGCGGCTTACATGCGCTACCCGATCGGCGACCGCCAGTTGAACGAGGCGATCGTTGCCGTCACCGGGGCCTCGGTGGATGCCGACGAGACGCCCACGCTCGTCACGCGGCACTCGCTGCGCGAGCAGCGCAAGGGCGCCACGATCCTGCTGGTGGACGCGAGCCGCGACAGCCAGATCCTCGCCGCGCACATCCTCGGGCGGCACGACTGCAGCATCGTGGTGGCGCAGGACTTCTCGGAGGCGGTCGCGGCGCTCGACCAGGACGTGTACGACCTGGTGCTCGCCGACACCACGCTCGCAGGCCTCAAGGGGACGGATGCCGCGGCGGCGCTCCGCTCCCGCATCGCGCGCGATCCCGAGGCCACGCGCATCGTCGCGACCAGCCTCGAGCACTCGCCCAAGTTCCGCGAGGAGAAGATGGCGCAGGGATTCGACGGCACCATCGGCAAGCCCTTCCGCAAGGACGAGCTCCTCGCCCTCCTTGCCACCCTGCAGCGCGAGACGGCTTCCCCGTAGATCGTGGCGCCGCGGCTTCGCAGCGCGTCGTGGTGGGCCGTGCTCGCGCTCTGCGTGCTGGCCGCCGGGCTTCGCTCGCTCGCGCTCGGCCAGGACGCGAACTGGGACCTCAAGAACTACCACTGGTACAACGCGTACGCGCTGCTGAACGGGCGGCTGCATTGGGATGTGGCGCCGGCGCAGATCCAGACGTACCTGAATCCAATCGGCGACCTGCCCTTCTGGTGGCTCGTGCATGCGCTGCCGGGGCCGCGCGCGGTCGCTTTCGCGATGGCGCTGCCGGCGGCGATCGCGGCGTTCTTCCTGCTTCGGATGCTCGCGTTGCTGTTCCCGGTGGGAAGCGAACGCGGCGCGCCGGCCTGGATCGCGGCCGCGGCGATCATCGGCCTCACGGGCGCGTGCGGGCAGTCCACGCTCGGATCGACCATGAACGAGTGGCCCTCGACCGCATTCGTGATCGCGGGATTGTGGATCGTGGTGCGCTCGCCGGCCTCGGATCGCGCGGCGTGGATCGGCGGATTGCTCGTCGGTTGCGCGATGGGATTGAAGTTGAGCTATGCGCCCTACGCGATCGGTTTCGTGGTGGCACTCGCCCTAGGCCCCAAGAGCGTGCGTCGCCTCGGTGGATCGCTGGTTGCGATCGTCGCGGGCTTCCTCCTCTTCGGCGGCTACTGGGCGTGGACGCTCTGGCGCGATTTCGCCAATCCGGTGTTCCCGTTCTTCAACCACGTATTCCGGTCGCCGTGGTGGGAGCCGGTGGCGTTCTTCGATCCGGCGCGCGGGCCGCGCACCCTCGCGCACTGGCTCTTCCTTCCGTTCTTCTTCGGCGCGAAGAGCTCGCTCGTCTCCGAGGTGGCTTTCCGCGATTACCGCCTGGCCGCGCTCTTTGTCGCCGGCGTGCTGGTCGCGATCAAGGCCGTCGTGACCCGGCCGCGGCTCGACGCGGCATGGATCTTCCTCGCGGCATTCGCGACCACGTCGTACCTCGCGTGGCTGGTCGTGTTCTCGATCTTCCGCTACCAGTTGCCGCTTGAGCTTCTTTCCGGCGCGCTCATCGTGGGAAGCGTCCGTTTCCTTGCGCAAGGACGAGCCGCGCGATACGTGATCGTTACCACGCTCGCGATCCTCCTCGTCGGAACCACGAGGACGATGAGCTGGGGAAGGATTCCCTTCGGCCGCGAGTACATCCAAGTCGCGGTGCCGCCCGTCGAGCCGAAGTCGCTCGTGATCATGGGCCTCATGCATCCGCTTTCGTATGTCATTCCGTCGTTCCCGCCCGACACCCGCTTCGTGTCACCGGCGAACAATTTCCTGACGCCCGACCAGCAAAACCTGCTCGAGAGGCGCGCCGCCGAAACGATCCGCCAGCACCGCGGTCCCATCTATCTCCTCGCGCATCGCACGCTGCTCGACCAGGACCGCTGGACAGCGGAGCGCTTTGCGCTGGAGCTCGGTGCATGCGAACCCATCGGCGCACCGATGTCGGGCAACGAGGCTCGCCTGTGCCAGATGCGGCGACGTTAAAGGAGGATGGCATCCCATGGATAGCCTTTCGTGGACGCGGAAAGTGGAGGAAGCGCCCACGGCCGAGATGGTCATCGACCTCGTGCGTGATTACGTGGCCACGCGAGACGCCGGGGACATGGAGCGCCTGCCGAAGGAGTGCGCGCCGCCGCTACGCTACGGGCGCGAGGAGATCGCCGACTTCGCCTACCGGCTCGCGGCCTACCACGGCCATGACGAGGCCTCGCGCCTCGTCCAGCGGATTTCCAGCGTGATTTCCCGGGCTGCCGTGCGCCTGGCCGAGCTCGAGCGGCGCAACACCCCGCGTTAAGTTTCCCTTAAGTCTCGGGTGCGAACCTTTCCCCACGAAAGGGAAAGTGGAATGGCCAAGAGAATGATCCTCGCGGCGGCCTCGGTCGCCACGGTTGCCAACGCCTCGACGCCTCCTCTGGAGCTCGTTTTCGTCGAACGCTGCGGCCGCAAGGAGAGCCTGCTCGGCGACATGCCGGTGCGGATCGTGGATGCGCAGGGCAACGTCGTGTACGACGGCCAGAGCAAGGGACCTTACTTCCATGCCAACCTGCCCAAGGGCCGCTATACCGTTTCCACGCGGTGGGATGCGTGGTCTTCCTCCCGGCCGGTGACAATCGGCAGTGCACCCCAGCGGATCGTATTCGCGTGGGGGGCCGCACCACCGCCCCCCTTGGGCTGAGTTACATGGGTCGGCGAGCGCACATCGAAACGCAATCGATTACAGCTGCCGACTCACTCACCGACGACCTCGAGAGCTTCCTCGCCTGGACCAAGTCAATCGGCTTGGCAGAGCAGACCGTCGTCATACGGCGATTCGCCCTGCGGCAGTTCATTCGGTGGTGCTGGGTACGCGGGATATATCGCGCCGAACAGGTCCGGCTCGACGTACTCGAGGAATATCAAGCGCACCTCGCCTTCCGAAGAAAGCGAAACGGCCAGCCCCTTGCACTCAACACCCGCATAACGCGACTCAATCCGCTGAAGGCGTTCTTCAAATGGCTCGCCCGCAAGGGGCGAATCGGCACCAATCCTGCAGTCGATCTTTGCATTCCGCGCATACCGCGAAGGCTTCCAGGTCGAATTCCGACCCTCGCCGAGATCTGGAAGGTGATGGCTTGGCCGGAAGTCGCGACGCCGCGCGGGTTACGGGATCGGGCAATCCTCGAGGTCCTTTACGCGACTGGGATTCGCCGCATGGAGCTCGTCCACCTGACGATTCACGACGTCATTCTCGATGACGGCAACGTTGTCGTGAGGCAAGGCAAAGCCAACCGCGACCGAATCGTTCCGCTCGGTCCACGTGCCACCAGATGGCTCGCTTCGTACATCGATGAAGGCCGGCCTCAGCTCGCGGATCCGCGGGACCCAACCCTGTTCGTGACTAACAACGGCAGGCCATTCATCAAGAACCGCCTTGGCGACTTGGTAAAAAGCTATCTTCGCAAAGTCGGCTTCGCCTCAAAGGGTGCCTGCCATCTCTTTCGCCATGCTTGCGCGACGCACATGCTGGAAAACGGCGCCGACATTCGCTACATCCAAGAACTCCTTGGTCACTCAGACCTGACCACCACTCAGCTGTATACGCACGTAGCAATCGGGAAACTAAAGGAGGTGCACCTAAAGACGCATCCCTCGGCCAGGGCACCAGCGAATGGTCTGAATGACTCCGACGAACCGTCCCGCAAAGAGTAGTCTCGCCCTTCGCACCGCCAACTGAGTAGTTCCACCGCCCGCCGCGGTCCAAACAGGGAATCCCCTACCTCCGCCTAAGCATAGCTAGTACTTTCTTTCCCTGCCGGCGATATGGCCGGCAAGCAATGGAACAATCCAACTTGGTGTTCTTTCCCCAGCCCCTACCGTACTGTTTGGCTCTTGGTCTGCGTCAGCTGCGAACTTCAGGCAAGACAATCATCTGAGTTGAATTTCTTTCAACAATCTACCGGAGCTTTGGGCAACCGCGGGATCCCCAAGCGACCAAATTCTGACGGTCGTGCATCGTTCGTCGACGCATTTGTATTCGATACGACGGCCCCATGGGTCGGTGAGTGCTTCATCCGGCAATAGTTTCGAGGAAACAAGCCTAGACAGCCCCTCGGCCGGATCAGGGAACCGGCCTCGCTCTGAGGCATACGTTTGAAGCCCTGACGCGATCAGATCCAAATGTACCTTGAGCCGCTCCTCCTTTTGATACTCCTCTTTCCAATTCGGCAGTGCGAGTAGTCCAATGCCGATTATCACCGCTGTTCCGGCGAATATTATCTTCGCGGACTTATCGGATCCCACCACACTCGCACCCTGCAGTCCGTTTCCTATAGCCTCGATACATTCGGTCAAGATCAACCGGGTGCTCGCGAGCCTTGCCCCACATGTCGCCAGGTGCATTGCGTGGTCGGTAGCGCTCATAGAGTTCACGCCGATAAATGCTGTTGTGATGAGAATCGTCGGAAGAATTGCCGGTCGTCATCCGCCGCCACAGCGGATCGCTGCTATGCATATATTCATGGAACAGCGTGAAGAATAAATCCTCATATTCTTTCTGGCTAAAACAGCTCTTCGCTGCCCATGATGGATCCACGTAGGTTTGCCCGCTTAGGTTGTCCGTGGCCCCATCAACACCGGGCCTCATCGGCTGGAAGCCGATAGTCGATCTCGCTGGATCCAGTTCCGTAAATGACGCCCCAACATCACGACCTACGCCTTGAACGTCTGCCGCAGTAAGGCCGAAGACGTCAATGTGGTTCAGCGGCCTAGAGGCTGCGTATGCATAGGTGAGCGTCCCTGCCGTTACACCAATGGGGTCACTCTGGATGTAGCGGGCAATTGAAGGGTCGTAATCTCTGAAGTAGTTGTAATGTATCTACAGGGGGCTCGGCGGCTTGCTCGCTCGTTTGCGGATTGTGCGAATCAGAATCGCTGCAACGGCGCCCCAGACAATCGCATTTCCCCCAACAGCCCATAGCATTGCATCTACGCCCAGATACCGGCTCTCGGCATGTGGGAGAACATAAAGAAAAGGGATTTTCAGGATCGGGCCATGGAATTCCCCCGATTCTCCGGACAGTTCGCTTAGGTGCACTGAGTTGAGAACCGCTGTTCAAACTGCACCGGGCTGAGCTGCCCCAGGGTCGAGTGTCTACGTTGCGGATTGTAGAACCCCTCAATGTAGTCAAACATGTCTTCGCGAGCCAGGTCGCGCGTCGCGTAGCGTGGCTTGATGTAAACGCGCTCCTTCTTAAGACTCGCGAAGAAGCTCTCCATCGCCGCGTTGTCCCAGCAGTCGCCTTTGCGGCTCATGCTGCACGCAATCCCATTGTGGGCGAGCAGCCGCTGGAAGTCCTCCGCGGCGTATTGGCTGCCCTGGTCAGAGTGGTGCAGCAGCTCCTTGGGTCGGCCGCGACGCCAAAGCGCCATGGTGAGCGCGTCCATCACGAGCTGCGCGGTCATCTCGGGCTTCATCGACCATCCCACGACTCGACGGGAGAACAGGTCCAGGACCACGGCGAGGTACAGCCAGCCCTCGGCCGTGTCGATGTAAGTGAAATCGGCGACCCACTTTTGATTTGGTGCACTCGCTTCGAAGTCACGCTCGAGCACGTTGCTCGCGATCGCGCATTCTGGGCGCACGCCCTCGTCAACAGGGCGACGCTTGCGGCGGCGCAGCGCCTCGATGCCCGCTCGCCTCATCAGGCGTGCAATGCGGTTCTCGCCCACATGTTCGCCGGCCTCCACCAGGTCGCGCCAGATGCGCGGACTGCCATAGCTTCGACCGCTGAGCGCGTGGAACGACCGGATGCGGACTGTGAGCCGCTCGTCATCGACCGACCTGGCCGATGGCACTCTTTCATGCCACTCATGGAATCCCGACCGCGACACCGCAAGCAGCCGGCACATCCGGCTTACCGGCCAGATCGATCGGTGCCGGGCCACAAAGGCGTACCTCACTTGGATTCCTTCGCGAAGTACGCCGCGGCCTTTTTTAGGATGTCGAGATCCGTCTTGAGCGACGCATTCTCGCGCCGCAGTCGCTCGAGCTCCTTCTGTTGCTCGCTCTTCAAGTCGCCACTCGGCTCCTTGTTCCAAGCCCCCTTCTCGAACTTCTCCATCCAACCCGCCAGGACATTCGGATGGATACCCAGTTGCCGCGCCGCCTCGCGCCGCGACAGGTCGGGCTTAGACGCTAAACGTACCGCCTCCCGCTTGAATTCCGCTGTGTACCTGCGACGTGCCATTTGCCACCTCCCGTGACATATTGGCACCTACGCAAAGTGTCCGGAATAGCGGGGGAATTCCAAAGATGTGTCACCTGCAGTTGAATTGCTGGATCAAAGGGTCGTCCGGATCAAATTTCACCGTGCGAATCCCGTATCCGTGCGATGCCGGCGCCCCGCCCGGCTTCAACGACAAGCGGTGAAGCCGATGCCAACGCTTATCGCCGAAAGTCGCGAAGAACTTGGCCGAATCTTGGATCACATCCACGACCGGCGCTTTGCGCTTGGAAAAATTGATTTCGACGCTGCAAGACAGACTTTGCGCATTCCCATCGAAGTCCAAATCAAACGACGTCGAAAGCTTTTAGGGTTCGAGTTGCCGATGCGCGGAACCGGTATCGCAATCCTGGTTATTCAAGGGGTAAAGCAGTGGCGCATCGTTGAAGACAAAGCCGAGATCGGATATGGCGACGTGAACCGAATCTTGAGGACGTCAAGTGGGCTCTTGATCGAGGGATCGTTACCCGTGAGTATCGAGGTGGACTCGGATACTTTCCACATAGAGCTCGAAGCTCCACAGGACATTACCTTGGCCTAATCGATTACTCCACAATCACAGTGTAGATCGGCTCCTGCCGAAGAGAGGGCAACGACCCGCCGAAGCGCAGCGCGTGCCTTCCTTTCGGCAGCGGGGGAACCAGCAGCCAATATCCGTCCGAGGCAGCCGGCTCGATCTTCGGGCCATTAGAGATGCGCGCGGCGATGTTGAAGCAACCGTTGGATGCGACGCGGTGCTCGTTGAGTGCTCCGAGCGCGCGGCCGTCCAGCTCGGCGAACAAGCCCATCACGCCATTCGTGACCTCCTTCGCAGTGGCGATCACCTGCTCGCAACTGCATTGCCGGCACATGCGGGCTTCGATCCGTACGTCCCCGCGAGGAACCACACCGGTCCCTCCTGGCCCGCACCGCAGCGCTCACCGGTCGCATCGGACACAGGGCTGTCGGCGTACTCGAACGACCCCGCCCATTGCCACCAGCGGTTGGTGAGCTCCGGCTGCGAGATTCCCTCGACCTTGGCGATATCGGGCAGGGCCGGCGCATAGGCACCGGGGCTGGAGGACACGGCGTGGGCATTCGCCGCGCACACGAACATCGCGGCCCAGGCAAATCGGGCGACCTTCATATTGTTTCTCCGGAAATTGAAGTTGAAGCGACAGGTATTGCGGTTCAGGCGCGCGCGTCGAGGAGCGCATCGGCCAGCTCGGCGAACCCGTGGGAGCCCGGTGAAGGCGTGATCCACGCCGGAAGGTCCTGCATCAGCTCTTCCATGTCGCGCACGTTGGCCACGCCCACGGCGTTCGGGAAGAACTTGAACATCGGCTGGTCGTTGGGCGAGTCGCCGGCGAAGACGAACTGGTCGCGCGCGGCGTCCAGGTCCACGGCGAATTCCTCGCGCATCATGAGGCGCGAGGTCGAGAGCTTGTCGTAGCCCCCGAACCAGCCGTTCACGTGGATCGAGCTCGCCTTGGCGGTGAGGCCCTCGGCCTGCATGATCTCCACGATCCGCTGCACCTGGCCGAGCGGGAGTGGCGGCACGTCCTCGCAGAAGTCGATCGCGAGGTCGGCCTCGCGGTAATTCTGGTCGGAGGCGATGGCGCTGCCGGGCACTTCCTTCATGACGCGATCGGCGATGGAGCCCAGGCGCATGCGGCGCAACGCCCTCTCCTCCTCGCTCACCACGTAGCGCTTCACGAGCTTCCGGGCCTGCGCGTCGTAGCGGAACCAGAAGGCGCCGTTTTCGCCCACGACGGCGTCCACGGGCCACATGCGGGCGATGTGGTCGCACCAGCCGGCCGGGCGGCCCGTGACCGGGATCACCAGGAAACCTGCCTTTCGCAAGCGCTCCAGGGCCGTGTAGGCGACCGCAGGCAGTTGCCCGTGCAGGGTGAGGGTGTCGTCGATGTCGGTGAGGACGCCTCGGATCTGGCGACGGGCGGCCAAGGGAAAATCGGCTAGGGGTTTCATCTGGGCTGGATTCCCGCCCTCGCGGGAATGACCAATCAACTTATGACGGTCTTGAACGCCTCGCGCTGCTCGGGCGTCATGTGCAGGCCGCACTTGGTGCGCCGCCACAAAATGTCGTCGGCCTTCGTCGCGAACTCTTCCTTGATGAGGTACTGGACCTCGCGCTCGGTGAGGCCGGCGCCGAAGTGGCGGCCGAGGTCGTCGATGCGCCTCGCTTCGCCCAGCACGCTGGTCGCGCGGTTGCCGTGGCGGCGCACCACGCCCTCGATGAGCTCGCGGCCCAGGCTCGCGTACTTGTGCTGCATCTCGTCGCGGAAGGCGTTGAAGTGCGCCACGTTGCCGCCCGGCAGCGACTCGGTGTCGGTCCACGCGCCCTTGAGTCCGGGGAAGAAGGGCTGCAGCTTCGCGATCGCCTCTTCGGCGAGGCGGCGGTAGGTGGTGATCTTGCCGCCGAAGATGGTGAGGAGCGGCGCGCGGTTCTGGTCGTGATCGAGGCGCAACACGTAGTCGCGCGTGACCTGCGAGGGATTGGCGGAGCCGTCGTCGTAGAGCGGCCTCACGCCTGCGTAGGTGCTCACGATGTCCTCGCGCGTGAGCTTCTTCGCGAGGAAGCGGTTTGCGGCATTCAGCAGGTAGTCGACCTCGCCGTCGCTGATCTGCGCGGCTTCCTTCACGCTCTTCACCGGCACGTCGGTGGTGCCGATGAGGCTGTACTGCGACTCGTACGGGATCACGAAGACCACGCGCTTGTCTGGGTTCTGCAGGATGTAGGCGTGGCGCTGCGAGTGCACCTTGGGCACGATGATGTGGCTGCCCTTCACCAGCCGCACCCCGCCCTGGATCTTGTCGCCCTCGATCGCGTCGAGCGCCTCCATCACCCAGGGGCCCGCGGCGTTCACGATCGCGTGCGCGCGGACGATGTGCTTGTTCCCCGTCGCGTCCGAGATGGTGGCTTCCCACTCGCCGTCCACGCGCTTCGCCCCCTCGAACTTCGTCCGCGTGAGGATCGTGGCGCCCTTCTCCTTCGCCGACATCGCGTTGATGACGGTAAGGCGCGAGTCGTCCACGCGGCAATCCGAATAGACGAAGCCGTCGCGGAAATCCGCCTTGAGGCCCGCGCTGAACTCCATGTGCGGGAACTGCACGCGCTTGGAGCCCGGGAGCGTGATGCGGCCACCGAGGTGATCGTAGAGCCAGAGCCCGGTGCGGATCATCCACACGGGCCGCATGCTGGTGTCGTGGGGCAGCACGAACATCAGCGGCCGGATGATGTGCGGGGCGAGCTTGAGGAGCACCTCGCGCTCCTGCAGCGCTTCGCGCACCAGGCGGAATTCGTACTGCTCGAGGTAGCGCAGGCCCCCGTGGATGAGCTTGGAGCTCCAGGAGCTGGTGGCGCTCGCGAGGTCGGACTGCTCGACCAGGGTGACGGAAAGCCCCCGGCCCGCCGCGTCGCGCGCGATGCCGGCGCCGTTGATGCCGCCGCCGATGATGAGGAGGTCGATCATTCGTCGTTGGCTGGATTCCCGCCTACGCGGGAATGACGGCCGAATTTGTCCCACCACAACAACCCGAACACCGTCTTCGTGTCCGTGATGATGCCATCCCTCACCCACTCCAAGGCATCGGAGATCCTGGCCTCGAACGTCTCCAGGTGCTCGCCCACGTCGAGCTTGGCACCCACGTGGTGCAGGTTGCGGGCTCCGTAGAGGTAGATCACCTCGTTGGAGTAGCCGATGGAGGGATCGAGCTTGGCGATCCGCCACCACTCGGCGGCCTCGAAGCCGCATTCCTCGATGAGCTCGCGCTTGGCGGTGTCGAGCGGATCTTCGTTGGGCTCGAGCTTGCCGGCGGGAAGCTCGATGAAGTGCTGGTGCTTGGGATAGCGGTACTGCCGCTCGAGCAGGATGGTGTCCTCGTCCACGAAGGCCAGCATCATGACGGCCCCGGGATGCAGCACGTACTCGCGCCACGCGGCGTTGCCGTCGGGCAGCCGCACCTCGTCGCGCATGACCTTCAGGAGCCCGCCGTCGTAGGCGAGACGCGATGAGACCTGGGTCTCGGTGAAGTCGGCCTGGGATACCGGCGGCGGCTTCGCCACGCTCACATCGCGGCGGTGATCGCCCGGACGCAGAGGTCCATGAGCGGGCCCGGGACGATGCCCAGGATGAGCGTGATCACCGCCATGGCAGTCAGCGTCCAGCGGGTGTCGGCGCGGCCGTCGATGGTGATCTCGCCCGCCGGCGCGTCCATGTACATCACCTTCACGACGCGCAGGTAGTAGAAGGCGCCGATCACCGACATCAGCACGGCGAAGACGACGATGGCGCCGAAGCCCGATTCCCACGCGGCCTGCAGCACGGCGAGCTTCGCGAAGAAGCCCGCCGTGGGCGGCAGGCCCGTGAGCGAGAACATCAGCACCAGCATCACGAAGGCGTACCACTTCGACTTCTGGTTGAGGCCCTTGAAGTCGTTGATCTCCTCCGCCTCGAAGCCCGAGCGCGCGAGGAGCAGGATCATGCCGAACGAGCCCAGCGTCATCACCACGTAGGTGATGAGGTAGAACATGGCCGAGCTGTAGCCGTTGTCGCTGCCCGCCATGACGCCCAAGGCCAGGAAGCCCATGTGCGAGATGGTCGAGTAGGCCAGCATCCGCTTGAGGTTCGACTGCGCGATGGCGACCACGTTGCCGAGCAGGATGGATGCGACCGCGAGCACCGCCAGCATTTGCTGCCAGTCGGAGGTCATGCCCTGCAGGCCGTTCGCCAGCAGCCGCATCATGAACGCGAACGTGGCGATTTTGGGCGCGGCGCCGACGATGAGCGTCGCCGGCGTGGCGGCCCCGTGGTACACGTCCGGGATCCACATGTGGAAGGGTGCGGCGCCCAGCTTGAAGGCGATGCCCGCGACGACGAACACGAGGCCGAAGACGCCGAGCGCCTGTTGCGCCTGGCCATGCTCGATGGCATAAGCGACGCGCGTGAGCTCGAGCGACCCGGTGGCGCCATAGATCATCGAGAGTCCGTAGAGGAGCAGGCCCGAGGAGAGCGCGCCCAGCACGAAGTACTTCATGCTGGCTTCCGTCGCGCGCACCGAGTCGCGCTGCAGGGCCACGGTCGCGTACTGTGACAGCGCCATGAGCTCGAGCCCCAGGTACAGCGTGAGGAAGTGGTGCGCCGAGATCATGATCATCATGCCCAGCGAGCCGAAGAGTGCCAGGCACATGAACTCGCCGGTGAGAAGCCTTCGCGCCTCCAGGTACGAGCGGCCCAGCAGCAGCGTGGCAGCCACGGTGAGGAGCGCGATCGCCTTCAGCACCTGCGACATCGTGTCGGCGACGAACATGCCCTGGAAGGTCACGACCGAGGCGCGCCCGATGGTGAAGCAGCAGAGCACCGCGGTGCCGACCAGCGACAGGATCGTGAGCCAGTAGGTGACGTGGCGGTCCTCGTCGCGCAGCGTGAGGTCCACGATCATCAGCGTGAACACGAGCAGCGCCAGGACGATCTCCGGGACCGCCGGCGCCATGGTGCTCAGGGAAAAGGTGGCCGTGTTCATGGGGTCAGCCGAGCTTGCTCTGGCCGACGTGGCGCAGCAGCTCGTGGATGGTCGGGTTGATGACGTCGGTGAAGGGCTTGGGCTGCAGGCCCATCCACAGCACGAGGGCGGCGAGGATTACCAGGAAGGCGAGCTCGCGCTTGTTCACGTCCTGCAGGGCGGCCACGTGGTCGTTGGCGACGGCGCCATACACCACGCGCTTGATCATCCACAGCGTGTAGGCGGCACCGAAGATGAGCGTGGTGGCGGCCAGGAACGCCCACCAGAAATTCACCTTGATCGTGCCCATGATCACCATGAACTCGCCCACGAAGCCGCTGGTGCCCGGAAGGCCCGAGTTGGCCATGGCGAAGAAGACGAAGAACGCGGCGAACACCGGCATCTTGTTGGCCACCCCGCCGTAGTCGGCGATCTGGCGCGAGTGGACGCGGTCGTACAGCACGCCCACGCACAGGAACATCGCCGCCGAGATGAAGCCGTGGGAAAGCATCTGCACGATGCCGCCCAGCATGCCGTTGGCGTTGAAGATGAAGAAGCCCAGGGTCACAAACCCCATGTGCGAGATCGACGAGTACGCGATCAGCTTCTTCATGTCGGCCTGCACCAGCGCCACGAGGCCGATGTACACCACGGCCACCAGCGACAGCGTGACCATGAAGAGGTCGAAGTAGTGCGAGGCGTCCGGCGTGATCGGCAGGTTGAAGCGCAGGAACCCGTATCCACCGATTTTCAGCGTGATCGCGGCGAGGATGACCGAGCCGCCCGTGGGCGCCTCGACGTGGGCATCCGGCAGCCACGTGTGCACCGGCCACATCGGCACCTTCACCGCGAACGACATGAACATCGCGAGGAAGATGAGCTTCTGCGCGGTCTCGCCGAGCGGCACGCGGTGAAAGTCCAAAATCTCGAAGCTGCCGTTCGTCTGCCAGTAGAGGTAGATGAACGCGGCCAGCATGAGGAGCGAGCCCAGTAGCGTGTAGAGGAAGAACTTGACCGCGGCATACACGCGGTTCGGCCCGCCCCACACCCCGATGATGAGGAACATCGGGATCAGCATCGCCTCGAAGAAGACGTAGAACAGGATCGCGTCGAGCGCGGCGAACGCGCCGTTGATGAGGCCCGACATGATGAGGAACGCGGCCAGGTACTGCGACACCTTCTCGGTGACGACCTCCCAGTGGGCGATCACCACCATCACGGTCATCAGCGCGTTCAGCAGGATGAGCGGCATCGAGATGCCGTCCACGCCCAGGTGGTAGTTGATGTTGAAGCGCGAGATCCACGAGGCCATCTCGCCGAACTGCATGTCGGCCGTGGGCTGGAAGCCCGTCCACAGCGGCAAGCCCACGAGGAGGCCCAGGATCGAGCCCACGAGCGCCGTCCAGCGCGCCGGCATCGGGTTCCGGTCGTTGCCGATGGCGAGCACCGCGATGCCGAAGGCGATCGGCACCCAGATCACGAGCGATAGGACGTATCCCTGGAACATCGTTTCTTGTTCTTTTCCTAGGTCAGAGTTTCTGCAGGTAGAGCCAGAAGAACGAGAGCAGCGCGAACACGCCGAAGATCATCGTGAACGCATAGTGGTAGATGTAGCCCGTCTGCATCTTGCGGGCGGCCCCGGCGAATAGGCCGATCACCTTGGCCGTGCCGTTCACCATGATCCCGTCGATGATCGTCTTGTCGCCCCACGACCACAGGCCCGTGCCCAGGCGGCGCGCGCCACCGGCGAAGAACCAGTCGTTGAAGTCGTCGAAGCCGTACTTGGCCTCGAGGATGCGCGGGATCGGCTGGAGCTTTTCCTTGATTACCGCCGGCAGGTCCGGGCGCTTGATGTAGAGGAACCAGGCGAGGGCGACACCGGCGATCGCGAGCCAGAAGGGCAGCGTCGTGAGGGCGTGGACCATCATCGCCATGGCGCCGTGGAACTCCTCGTGCAGGTGCTCCATGGTCTGGCTCTTCTGGATGGCGCTGCCGAACCAGTCGCCGTAAACCATGTTGCCGATCGTGAGCCCGCCGATCAGCACCGAGGGGATGGCGAGGAGGACCAATGGAAGAGTGACGACCCAAGGGGTTTCATGGGGTTTGCCATGCATCTCTTCGTGGTGCGGTTCTTCCGTGGCGTGGGCCTTGTCTTCGTGCCCTTCGTGGTCTTCGTGGTGATGGCTTTCAAAGCGTTCTTCGCCGTGGAAGGCGAAGAACACGAGCCGGAAGGAATACACCGCGCTCACGAACACGCCGGCGACGGCCAGGACGTACGCGAACGTGGCACCGGGCGTGTGCGAGACATGCACGGCTTCGACGATCGTCTCCTTGGAGAAGAATCCGGCGAACGGCGGAATACCGGCATTGGCGAGCGCGCCGATGAGCACCGTCCAATAGGTGATCGGCATGTACTTTCGCAGCCCCCCCATCTTCCGCATGTCCTGCTCGTGGTGGAGCGCGATGATCACCGACCCCGCCCCGAGGAAAAGCACCGCCTTGAAGAACGCGTGCGTCATCAGGTGGAAGATGCCGACCGAGTAGGCGCCGGCACCCAGCGCCACCGTCATGTAGCCCAGCTGCGAGAGCGTGGAGTACGCGACCACGCGCTTGATGTCGTACTGCACCAACGCGATGAGCGCCATGAAGAACATGGTGATCGCGCCGATCACGATCACGAACGACTTGGCGGCCTCCGAGAGCTCGAAGAGCGGCGACATGCGCGCCACCATGAAGATGCCCGCGGTCACCATCGTCGCCGCGTGGATCAGCGCGGAGATCGGCGTCGGGCCTTCCATCGAGTCGGGCAGCCACACGTGGAGCGGGAACTGCGCGCTCTTGCCCATGGCGCCGATGAAGAGGCAGATGCAGATCGTGGTCATGAGCGGCCAGCCGGTCTGCGTCATCGTGGCGTCGGCGAGCTTCGGCGCCGCCTGGAACACGGCCGCGTAGTCGAGCGTGCCGAACACGGCGAAGACGAGGCCGACACCCAGCAGGAAGCCGAAGTCGCCCACGCGGTTCACCAGGAAGGCCTTCAGGTTCGCGTAGATCGCCGTCGGGCGCGTGAACCAGAAGCCGATCAGCAGGTACGAGACCAGGCCCACCGCCTCCCAGCCGAAGAAGAGCTGGAGGAAGTTGTTCGCCATCACCAGCATCATCATCGAGAAGGTGAAGAGCGAGATGTAGGCGAAGAAGCGCTGGTAGCCCGGGTCGTCGGCCATGTAGCCGATGGTGTAGATGTGCACCATGAGCGACACGAAGGTCACGACGCACATCATGGTCACCGTCAGCCGGTCGACCAGGAAGCCCACCTGCAGGCGGAAGCCCTCGCCCGCGAGCCAGGTGTAGATCTCGGTATCGAGGCGCGCCCCACCCATGACCTGCCAGAAACAGACCAGAGACGCGAGAAGCGAGATGGCCACCGAGGCGATGGTCACCGAGTGCGCGAACGTGCGACCGAGCTTCCAGCCGAGGAAGCCGGCGAGGATCGCGCCGACCAAGGGCGAGAACGCAGCGATGCAAGATAGGGTGAACAACGTCATCTCGTGTCTCGTCTCTCGTGTCTCGCGTCTCGCATCTCGCGTCTAGCCTTTCAAGCTTCCCAGGTCGTCCACGTTGATCGAGCGCAGGTTCCTGAAGAGCGCCACCAGGATCGCGAGGCCGATCGCGGATTCCGCCGCGGCCACGGTCAGGATGAAGAACACGAACACCTGTCCCGACAGGTCGCCCAGGTAGTGGGCGAAGGCGATGAAGTTCATGTTCACGGCGAGCAGCATCAGCTCGATCGCCATGAGCAGGATGATCAGGTTCTTCCGGTTCATGAAGATCCCGACCACGCTGATCGCGAAGAGCAGCGCGCCGAGGATGAGGAAGTGGTTCAGCGGGATCATGGCTTGGGCGGCGCGCCGGCGGTGTCGACGGGGGGATGGACCGCGCTGGGGCCGACGTTCGGGCCCTCCGCCGCCATCTTCACGATCTTCAGGCGGTCCGAGGCGCGCACGTTGAGCTGCACGGACGGGTCCTGGTACTTGGTTTCCTTGCGCGTGCGCAGCGTGATCGCGATGGCCGCCACGATCGCCACCAGCAGGATGATCGCCGCGATCTCGAAGGCGAAGACGTAGTCGGTGTAGATGACCTGGCCCAGCGCCTTGGTGTTGGAGAAGCCCTTGGGCGGCGCGCCGGGCGAGATCACCGTCTCGCCGCCGAAGCCGCGCACCAGCAGGAGCACCATCTCGCCCGCCATCAGGATGCCGACGAGTGCGGCGAGCGGCAGGTTGCCCCAGAAGCCCTCGCGCAGCACGTCGAGATTGATGTCGAGCATCATCACGACGAAGAGGAAGAGCACCATCACCGCGCCCACGTAGACGAGGACCAGGGTGATGGCCAGGAACTCCGCGTAGAGCAGCATCCACAGCCCCGCGGCCTGCACGAAGGCGAGCACCAGGAAGAGCGCCGCGTGCACCGGGTTGCGCACCAGGATCACGGCGAGCGACGACGCCAGCAGCACGCCGCCGAAGAGATAGAAGAGGATCAGCGGGAAGCTCATGTCAGCGGAAGGCGGCGTCCTCGCCGCGGGCAGCGGCGATGCTCGCCTCGTACTTGTCGCCGATCGCGAGCAGCATCGGCTTGGTGTAGACGGTCTCGAGGCGCGACTCGAAGTGGAACTCGTGCATGTCGGTCTCGACGATGGAGTCCACCGGGCAGCTCTCCTCGCAGAAGCCGCAGTAGATGCACTTCACGAGGTCGATGTCGTAGCGGGTGGTGCGGCGCGTGCCGTCGTCGCGCTGCTCGCTCTCGATGGTGATGGCGAGCGCGGGGCACACGGCCTCGCACAGCTTGCAGGCGATGCAGCGCTCCTCCCCGTTGGGATAGCGGCGCAGCGCGTGCAGGCCCCGGAAGCGCGGGCTCTTGGGCGTCTTCTCCTCCGGGTACATCACGGTGACCTTGCGCTTGAAGAGGTGCCGGCCGGTGAGGCGCAGGCCCTTCACCAGCTCGCCCAGCAGCAGGCTCGAGGCGATTTCGCGGATCTTGCTCATGGCGTTTTCCCGAACCAGATGGAGAACGGGAAGCTGGAGGCGATGGGCTCCATCATCATCACGCCGACCACCGCGATCCACACGAGGGTGAGCGGGATGAAGACCTTCCAGCCGAGACGCATGATCTGGTCGTAGCGGTAGCGCGGGAAGGAGGCCCGCACCCAGAGGAACACGAACATCAGGAACGCGACCTTGGCGAGCAGCCAGAGGATGCTCGAGGCGGCGAGCCAGGAGAACGCGGGGCCCGCGTCGCGGATGAAGCCGAAGTTGAACGGCGAGAGCCAGCCGCCCATGAAGACGAGCGACGACACGAACGAGATGAGGATCATGTTCGCGTACTCGGCGAGGAAGAACACCGCGAACATCATTCCCGAGTACTCGACGTGGAAGCCGGCCACGATCTCGCTCTCGCCCTCGGCCACGTCGAACGGGTGGCGGTTGGTCTCCGCGAGGCCCGCGATGTAGTGCACGAGGAAGAGCGGGAAGAGCGGCAGCCAGAACCACTCGAGAAAGCCGTAGCTCCCGTCCTGGCGCGCGACGATCTCGGAGAGCCGCATGCTCTGGCCGGCCATGAGCCCGCCCACGAGGGCAAAGCCCATCGCGAGCTCGTAGGCCACCATCTGCGCCGCGGCGCGCATGGCGCCCAGGAAGGCGTACTTCGAGTTCGACGCCCAGCCCGCGATGATGATCCCGTAGATGCCGAGCGAGGTCATGGCGAGCATCACCAGGATCGCCGCATCGACGTCCGCGATCACCCAGTCCGGCGTGAAGGGAATGATCGCCCAGGCGGCGAGCGCGGGCGCGACCGCGATCACGGGCGCGAGGAGGAAGAGCCCCTTGTTGGCGCCGTAGGGGACGATCTGCTCCTTCATCAGGAGCTTGATGGCGTCGGCGATGGGCTGCAGCACGCCCTTCCAGCCCACGCGGTTCGGGCCCTTGCGGACCTGGATCCAACCGATCACCCAACGCTCGACCAGCTGGTAGTACAGGACCGTGAGGAGCACCGGCACCAGCACCATCACGATCATCACGAGCGCGCTGCCCACGCTGTAGGCCGGCGGTCCCCACGTGGGGCCGAACGCCCAGTCGGTGAACTGGTGGCCGTAGCCGCGGACGGAGGCGATCAGGTCGTTCACGCCGCCACCTCGACAGCGACCTTCTCGAGGCTGATGGCGCCCTCGCCCAGCGCGGCCGTCTCCGGCACGCCGCGGGCGATGCGCACGCAACCCTCCGGCGTCGCCGCGTCGATGAGGACGTTCAAGCGCGCCTCGCCACCGCCCTGCGTCACGCGCACGCGGTCACCCGCGGCGAGACCCGCCTTGGCGGCGGTCGCGGCATTCATGCGAACGGCGCGTTGCGACTTGCCGTCGGCGGTGCGCTGCAGCGGCGGCGAGCGGCGCACGACCGGGTCGCCGGCGTAGATGCCGACTTCCGCGATGCGCTCGAGGCCCGACGCGGCCGGCGTATGCACCTGCCACTCGAACTTGCCCGGCTTGGCGCCGAGGCCCTGCTGCGCCCACGCCTTGAGGTCGGGGGCGATGCCATCCTGGATCTGCTTGAGCGTCTCGGCCTGGAAGCCGGGCACCTCGAGGAGCGCGCCCAGCATGCGCAGCACCTTCCACGCGGGACGCGCGTCGCCCTGGGGCTTCACGACGGCGTTGAACGACTGCGCGCGGCCTTCCATGTTCACGAATGTGCCGCCGGTCTCCGTGAAGGGGACGATCGGCAGCATCACGTGCGCGCGCTCGGTGGTGGCGTTGCGGTAGGCGGAGAGGGCGAGCGTGAATTCGGAGCGCTCGATGGCGTCGAGCGCGGCCGGGCCCATGTCGAGCTCGGCTTCCACGCCCATCACGACGTAGCCGCGGCGCGGGGCCTGGACCATGGCGCGCGCGTCGAGGCCATTGCCGCGCGGGACCGCGCCGGCCAGGTGCGCGCCGACGGCGTTCGCGCCATCGGGCAGCACGCCCACCGTGGCGCCGGTAACGCGGCCGATCTCCTGCGCCATGGCGAGGAGGACGGCGAAATCGGGATGCTGCTGCGCGTAGTGGCCGAGGATGATCGCGGCCGGCTTCGCGTCGAGGCTCTTCGCGATCGCGTTGTCGCCCTTGCCGCCGACGGCCTTGGCGACTTCGGCGAGCGCGGCGGCCAGCGCCGCAGGACGCACGATCGACTTGTTGGCGACCGGCATCAGCAGGTCGTCGTCGGTCACGTGGATCAGGTTCACCGCGAGGCCGCGCTTGGCGGCGCCCCGCAGGCGCGCGGCGAGCAGCGGCTGCTCCTTGCGGATCGTCGAACCCACCAGCAGCACGCTCTTGGAGGCCAGGAGCTCGGTGATGGAGCTCCCGAGCCAAGGCGCGCCCTCGCCCTGCCCGCGGAAATCGGACTGGTGGACGCGGTGGTCGATGTTCTCCGTGCCGAGCGCGCGTCCCAGCTTCGCGGCGAGGTGCAGCTCCTCGGTCGTGAGGTGCGGAGCGAGCAGCATGCCGAGTGCCTCCGCGCCGTGGCGCGAGACGATTTCCTTGAGGCCTTGCGCCGCGGCTTCCAGCGCTTCGGGCCAGTCCACCTCGGCCCATTCGCCGGCGCGCTTCACCATCGGGTGCAGCAGGCGCTCTTCCGAGTTGAGGCCTTCGTACGCGAAGCGGTCGCGATCCGAGATCCAGCACTCGTTCACGTCGTCGCTCTCGAGCGGGAGCGCCCGCATCACGCGCTCCTGCTTCGACTGGATGACGAGCGTGGAGCCGAGCGAATCGTGCGCGCTCACGGACTTGCGGCGGGAGAGCTCCCACGCGCGCGCCGTGTAGCGGAAGGGCTTGGAGGTGAGGGCACCCACCGGGCAGAGGTCGATCATGTCTTTCCAGCACATTGGGATCCTAAGCTTAGAATTCCACGTGGACAAGTTGTCGCGGCCGCTTCTATAGTGTCACCTAAATACTAGTGACTCCAGCGTAACTGGACTGGCCACAGTTAGGCCGCAAATGTAATCACACTGGCTCACCTTCGGGTGGGCCTTTCTGCGTTCGCGAGTGGACCCGATAAGCTCATGGAGCGGCGTAACCGTCGCACAGGAAGGACAGAGAAAGCGCGGATCTGGGAAGTGACGGACAGAACGGTCAGGACCTGGATTGGGGAGGCGGTTGCCGCCGCTGCTGCTGACGGTGTGACGTTCTCTGTTCCGGTCACACCACATACGTTCCGCCATTCCTATGCGATGCACATGCTGTATGCCGGTATACCGCTGAAAGTTCTGCAAAGCCTGATGGGACATAAGTCCATCAGTTCAACGGAAGTCTACACGAAGGTTTTTGCGCTGGATGTGGCTGCCCGGCACCGGGTGCAGTTTGCGATGCCGGAGTCTGATGCGGTTGCGATGCTGAAACAATTATCCTGAGAATAAATGCCTTGGCCTTTATATGGAAATGTGGAACTGAGTGGATATGCTGTTTTTGTCTGTTAAACAGAGAAGCTGGCTGTTATCCACTGAGAAGCGAACGAAACAGTCGGGAAAATCTCCCATTATCGTAGAGATCCGCATTATTAATCTCAGGAGCCTGTGTAGCGTTTATAGGAAGTAGTGTTCTGTCATGATGCCTGCAAGCGGTAACGAAAACGATTTGAATATGCCTTCAGGAACAATAGAAATCTTCGTGCGGTGTTACGTTGAAGTGGAGCGGATTATGTCAGCAATGGACAGAACAACCTAATGAACACAGAACCATGATGTGGTCTGTCCTTTTACAGCCAGTAGTGCTCGCCGCAGTCGAGCGACAGGGCGAAGCCCTCGGCTGGTTGCCCTCGCCGCTGGGCTGGCGGCCGTCTATGGCCCTGCAAACGCGCCAGAAACGCCGTCGAAGCCGTGTGCGAGACACCGCGGCCGGCCGCCGGCGTTGTGGATACCTCGCGGAAAACTTGGCCCTCACTGACAGATGAGGGGCGGACGTTGACACTTGAGGGGCCGACTCACCCGGCGCGGCGTTGACAGATGAGGGGCAGGCTCGATTTCGGCCGGCGACGTGGAGCTGGCCAGCCTCGCAAATCGGCGAAAACGCCTGATTTTACGCGAGTTTCCCACAGATGATGTGGACAAGCCTGGGGATAAGTGCCCTGCGGTATTGACACTTGAGGGGCGCGACTACTGACAGATGAGGGGCGCGATCCTTGACACTTGAGGGGCAGAGTGCTGACAGATGAGGGGCGCACCTATTGACATTTGAGGGGCTGTCCACAGGCAGAAAATCCAGCATTTGCAAGGGTTTCCGCCCGTTTTTCGGCCACCGCTAACCTGTCTTTTAACCTGCTTTTAAACCAATATTTATAAACCTTGTTTTTAACCAGGGCTGCGCCCTGTGCGCGTGACCGCGCACGCCGAAGGGGGGTGCCCCCCCTTCTCGAACCCTCCCGGTCGAGTGAGCGAGGAAGCACCAGGGAACAGCACTTATATATTCTGCTTACACACGATGCCTGAAAAAACTTCCCTTGGGGTTATCCACTTATCCACGGGGATATTTTTATAATTATTTTTTTTATAGTTTTTAGATCTTCTTTTTTAGAGCGCCTTGTAGGCCTTTATCCATGCTGGTTCTAGAGAAGGTGTTGTGACAAATTGCCCTTTCAGTGTGACAAATCACCCTCAAATGACAGTCCTGTCTGTGACAAATTGCCCTTAACCCTGTGACAAATTGCCCTCAGAAGAAGCTGTTTTTTCACAAAGTTATCCCTGCTTATTGACTCTTTTTTATTTAGTGTGACAATCTAAAAACTTGTCACACTTCACATGGATCTGTCATGGCGGAAACAGCGGTTATCAATCACAAGAAACGTAAAAATAGCCCGCGAATCGTCCAGTCAAACGACCTCACTGAGGCGGCATATAGTCTCTCCCGGGATCAAAAACGTATGCTGTATCTGTTCGTTGACCAGATCAGAAAATCTGATGGCACCCTACAGGAACATGACGGTATCTGCGAGATCCATGTTGCTAAATATGCTGAAATATTCGGATTGACCTCTGCGGAAGCCAGTAAGGATATACGGCAGGCATTGAAGAGTTTCGCGGGGAAGGAAGTGGTTTTTTATCGCCCTGAAGAGGATGCCGGCGATGAAAAAGGCTATGAATCTTTTCCTTGGTTTATCAAACGTGCGCACAGTCCATCCAGAGGGCTTTACAGTGTACATATCAACCCATATCTCATTCCCTTCTTTATCGGGTTACAGAACCGGTTTACGCAGTTTCGGCTTAGTGAAACAAAAGAAATCACCAATCCGTATGCCATGCGTTTATACGAATCCCTGTGTCAGTATCGTAAGCCGGATGGCTCAGGCATCGTCTCTCTGAAAATCGACTGGATCATAGAGCGTTACCAGCTGCCTCAAAGTTACCAGCGTATGCCTGACTTCCGCCGCCGCTTCCTGCAGGTCTGTGTTAATGAGATCAACAGCAGAACTCCAATGCGCCTCTCATACATTGAGAAAAAGAAAGGCCGCCAGACGACTCATATCGTATTTTCCTTCCGCGATATCACTTCCATGACGACAGGATAGTCTGAGGGTTATCTGTCACAGATTTGAGGGTGGTTCGTCACATTTGTTCTGACCTACTGAGGGTAATTTGTCACAGTTTTGCTGTTTCCTTCAGCCTGCATGGATTTTCTCATACTTTTTGAACTGTAATTTTTAAGGAAGCCAAATTTGAGGGCAGTTTGTCACAGTTGATTTCCTTCTCTTTCCCTTCGTCATGTGACTTGATATCGGGGGTTAGTTCGTCATCATTGATGAGGGTTGATTATCACAGTTTATTACTCTGAATTGGCTATCCGCGTGTGTACCTCTACCTGGAGTTTTTCCCACGGTGGATATTTCTTCTTGCGCTGAGCGTAAGAGCTATCTGACAGAACAGTTCTTCTTTGCTTCCTCGCCAGTTCGCTCGCTATGCTCGGTTACACGGCTGCGGCGAGCGCTAGTGATAATAAGTGACTGAGGTATGTGCTCTTCTTATCTCCTTTTGTAGTGTTGCTCTTATTTTAAACAACTTTGCGGTTTTTTGATGACTTTGCGATTTTGTTGTTGCTTTGCAGTAAATTGCAAGATTTAATAAAAAAACGCAAAGCAATGATTAAAGGATGTTCAGAATGAAACTCATGGAAACACTTAACCAGTGCATAAACGCTGGTCATGAAATGACGAAGGCTATCGCCATTGCACAGTTTAATGATGACAGCCCGGAAGCGAGGAAAATAACCCGGCGCTGGAGAATAGGTGAAGCAGCGGATTTAGTTGGGGTTTCTTCTCAGGCTATCAGAGATGCCGAGAAAGCAGGGCGACTACCGCACCCGGATATGGAAATTCGAGGACGGGTTGAGCAACGTGTTGGTTATACAATTGAACAAATTAATCATATGCGTGATGTGTTTGGTACGCGATTGCGACGTGCTGAAGACGTATTTCCACCGGTGATCGGGGTTGCTGCCCATAAAGGAGGCGTTTACAAAACCTCAGTTTCTGTTCATCTTGCTCAGGATCTGGCTCTGAAGGGGCTACGTGTTTTGCTCGTGGAAGGTAACGACCCCCAGGGAACAGCCTCAATGTATCACGGATGGGTACCAGATCTTCATATTCATGCAGAAGACACTCTCCTGCCTTTCTATCTTGGGGAAAAGGACGATGTCACTTATGCAATAAAGCCCACTTGCTGGCCGGGGCTTGACATTATTCCTTCCTGTCTGGCTCTGCACCGTATTGAAACTGAGTTAATGGGCAAATTTGATGAAGGTAAACTGCCCACCGATCCACACCTGATGCTCCGACTGGCCATTGAAACTGTTGCTCATGACTATGATGTCATAGTTATTGACAGCGCGCCTAACCTGGGTATCGGCACGATTAATGTCGTATGTGCTGCTGATGTGCTGATTGTTCCCACGCCTGCTGAGTTGTTTGACTACACCTCCGCACTGCAGTTTTTCGATATGCTTCGTGATCTGCTCAAGAACGTTGATCTTAAAGGGTTCGAGCCTGATGTACGTATTTTGCTTACCAAATACAGCAATAGTAATGGCTCTCAGTCCCCGTGGATGGAGGAGCAAATTCGGGATGCCTGGGGAAGCATGGTTCTAAAAAATGTTGTACGTGAAACGGATGAAGTTGGTAAAGGTCAGATCCGGATGAGAACTGTTTTTGAACAGGCCATTGATCAACGCTCTTCAACTGGTGCCTGGAGAAATGCTCTTTCTATTTGGGAACCTGTCTGCAATGAAATTTTCGATCGTCTGATTAAACCACGCTGGGAGATTAGATAATGAAGCGTGCGCCTGTTATTCCAAAACATACGCTCAATACTCAACCGGTTGAAGATACTTCGTTATCGACACCAGCTGCCCCGATGGTGGATTCGTTAATTGCGCGCGTAGGAGTAATGGCTCGCGGTAATGCCATTACTTTGCCTGTATGTGGTCGGGATGTGAAGTTTACGGGAAAG
>JADMIO011346914.1_pt1 | contig 70963 bp, 74 predicted proteins | sample 8958161 | NCBI WGS metagenome assembly JADMIO01 (sample SAMN16585339, study PRJNA669376) | soil metagenome | isolation source: Crop rotation soil | place: USA: Cullars Rotation, Alabama | collected 2011 | reverse complement strand
AGATCGTCTGAATGAGTTGGCTGTTTTAATGGCGATTGAAACACGCAAACTTGACCATGGTTTCGTCACTGTTAAAATCCTATTCAACAAAAGCTGTTGAGATGAATGCTGTGCAGCTTTCCCATTGCACTTGGACCTATGTCCAGTTGCCTTTCAATGTTTGGAAATTCTAGTCTTACAAGTTGTCTTTGAGTTGTTGTCTAACACTCTCATTCCAAGGCATGTCTCCACAGATATAATCAATAGGCACATCTAAATTTTGGACGCTGCCATTTAGAGTGCCGACAAAATAAATAGGCGAAGAGCAATTTGGAAGCATGAGTCCTGAGTGACGAAAGCCAGGAGGCACTAACGTCAAATCGCATAATGGACGGCTGTCGTCAAAGCACAGATAGGGTTTTCCTACGGGCTCCACGCGCAAAAATTTTCCGGTTTCGACGTCGATAATCACTTCCACTTCAGCGCTGCGACCACTGAGTTCATTTTTCAAAGAAACGAGAGCAGAAGACGTGGTCATTTGCACCTCGATTCTGCCGACTGGGATGTTTAGAATATTTTCAAATCTGATTTTCTCACCCCGAGAGTTGGAAATTGTACTGTTACCGTCGGAAGAAACGCTTTGCAGAGGGGTCATCTGGTCACTGCCTTGCACATTGACCCGAGAGCAATTCTGAAATGTAGTAACTGCCCCTACACCAATAACTAAACATAAAATAGGCAAAAACTTTTTCACGTTTTATCCCCTAGATTATTTCGAGTTGAGCATTTTCTCAATTTTGTCGAGGCGAATCTTAATTTCAGCATTTTCTTGCTTCAGTTTTTCGTTCTCCGCCTCCATTGCTAGCGTTTTAATCACTGTGGCGCTCTCTCTTTCAGCGTTCTCTCTTTCAGCTTTCTCAACTCGAGCTTTAAGTTCAACGATTTCGGATTTATCGGCTTTGCGTTCGTAAATGCTATCTATGAGAGACTTGAGTTGTTTAACCGCATTTACGACGGCCCAATGAATGGGATCGACGTTTAGCTCAAGGTAGCCATTTTTATTCTCCTGAACAGCCTCAGGAATTATCTTTTCAACTTCCTGGGCGATAAATCCCGTCATCGCGTGATCTGAAGGCAAACCCAGCGGATTGTTCTTCTTATAGTTAAATCTCACGCTGTGGAGCTTTACAACTTCGTCTAGACCGTACTCATAATCGCCGTGAATGTCTTTGAGTCGAATATCCGAAGCGTTTGTCCAGGCGGTGCCAGTCGAGAGGCCAGCCGTGCCCACCACATGAAGGGTGTAGGAGGGATTTGTAACGCCTATACCGACATTGCCGCTACCATCTAGGCGCATTCGTTCTGCTATTGAAGTAGTCCCAGTCGTTATTGTACTAAAGGTCAGGGCTCCGCCTTGGGCAGAGTCCGTGAAGGCTTCTGTTGCAATAGCTTTAATACTAGCTGAGGAATTGGCCGCAAATGCGGTTGCACCGTACCCAGTAAAACTGACGTTGCCAATGATGTCATTGGCAGCAAGGGCTGTGGGTACAGTTGGCGTTCCATTAGCGCGACGCAATCGTTGATTCACAACGTTTGCGAAAACATCAAAATAAACTACAGGATTCGATGTAGTGCTAATATGTAGGGGCACTGCCGGTGTTGTCGTCCCTATGCCGACATTGCCATTGTCAATAATGCGCATACGCTCAAAGCTATATGGCGACGCTCCATTATATCCAACTTCAAATGCGAGATAGCCGCCAGCCTCGCCACTGTTCCCATTTAGTTTTTTGCCGTGAATTTTGGCTGCTGCAAAAGTCCCACCAGAGCCATCTTTTACGGCGCCCAATGCCAACGTTCCACCCTTATCAGCAGCTAATGCATCGGTTGATCTAATAAACAAGTTCCCTTTATCTAACCAGCCAGTGCCGATGGCCGCGTTACTACCAGCGATTTCAAGACTAGTTGCAGGGCAAGTAGTCCCGATGCCGACTTTTCCTGTAGAAACCGTAGTACTAGTTGTCATACCTGTACCGAAAATAAGATTGCCGATATTGAGCTGATTAGATGCAGTTGCCGAGGGAAAAGCCATATCCCAGCCAATGCCAATATTGTATGAGCCGGTCGTCAAATTGCCGCCGGTGTTTTCATGATCTCCGATGATTATGTTGTGCGTGCCGGTCGTCACCCCATATCCTGCAGCAGAACCGAAAAACGTATTGTATCCACTGCCTGTCGCGAGGTTAATCCCCGCTCGCTCTCCGACAAGAGTATTGCCAGTAGAATTATATGCGGCAGCCCCCTGCCCCGCTTGGGTACCAATAGCCACATTACTTCCGCCGGTCTGTTGATAATAGAGTGTATTGTACCCAACACCTACGCTTGACGTTCCAGTTGTGTTATTCACCATTGATTGATAGCCCATCGATACATTGCTCGTTCCGGTCGTATTACCATTGAGACTCTGAAAGCCGACTCCCGTGTTTGAACCTCCCGCCATTGAGAGATTCCCCGCTGCGTTGCCGAAGAAATAATTTTGCAATGCGATCGAGGCAATAATGATGCTTGTGCCGTTATATTTGTATGCCGAACCTGCCGCAACATTGATGTCGCCGTTTACGTCAAGTTTGTATGCAGGCGTTGTCGTCCCTATGCCGACGTTTCCGGCATAGTTGATACGCATACGTTCGCTAATTGTACTGCCATCTGGAGCAGTTGCAAAGGTGAGGCCGCCGCTTTGAGTCGCGCTATCCAAATAAGCGGTAATACGGCCAACATTCTGACTGCCGCCACGATTGAAATCGATAGCCAAATAGTCACTGACGGCAGTTGGATTGGTCATATTGAGGTTCAATAAAGTCGTATTTTTAGCACCGTCAATTTCAAGCTTCGAATTGGGAGTAGTTGTACCTATGCCCACATTTCCGGTCGACACGGAACTTCCGGCCGCGAGGCCTGTGCCGAAAATCAAGTTGCCGATATTGAGCTGATTGGAGCCAGTATGACTGGGCAGCATGTTTTGCTGTGTACCGATGACAATGTTACCCGAACCAGTTGAATTGATTGTCGTCGCACCTGATGAGTCATAATATCCAGCTAATTCGCCGATGTAAATATTGAGCCCTCCAGTTGTAACATTGTATCCAGCCTGTCTTCCAAGAGCGACGTTGTAGTCACCGCTAGTCTGGTTCTGTAATGCGTTTTCGCCTATTGCTGTATTATAATTTCCTGTAGTTAAAGCTCCATTCGCATAATAACCAAATGCCGTGTTTTCTGTTCCTGAAGTTAGCGAGCCTAATGCTTGTGGGCCTGCCCCAGTGATATAGCTTCCAGTGGCCGTCAATTTGCCGGCGCCACCTAAAAAATAATCGGTGTTGGCCGTAATGGCGCTAATCACGGGCTGACCGTTGTACCGGTAATATTGACCTGAAGCAATGTTTACATCACCCCCATAAACATCGATTTTATAATTGGGCGTTGTCGTTCCTATACCCACATTTCCGCTATTCAAGATTCTCATGGCTTCTGTCCCACCATTATTTCCTACTTGAAAAATCATGTCCGCATTTGTTGTGCCTACGCCAGAAGTGGTCTTAAACGTGAGGGTGGATGTAGTTCCAGTACCGCCAATAATCAGCGGCGAGGTAAGGTTTGTAGTAAAAGTTGGCGTCGTACCAAACACCAAAGTTCCCGAACCTGTTTCATCGCTGATAATTCCTGCAAGCTGCGCTGAGGTCATGGTAGAAAAAGACGCGTTTGTCACGACATCGGCATTCCACTGCGAAGTGGTTGCATTCCACATTAACACCTGACTGCCAGCGGGAGTTCCCGTTGCAACGTTATTGCTGCGTAGCTTGGTCGCATTGACGTTGGTAATTAAAAATCCATCAATTGCGGGAATCTGAGTACTACTGGTAACCTGCATAATTTTATTGGCTGTCGTTCCCACATCGACATTAAGAGTACCCGTGCCAGTGATTACGCCACTTACTAAGCCAGTAGCCGGAGTCACGCTAGTGACAGTTCCAGAAGTGATTACGTTTTTCCATGCGCCGCCTTCATAGCCTTCAAAGCGCCCAGTGCCCGAGTTATATCTAAATTGGCCGTCTACATCCGCCACAGCGAACGGACTAAAACCCACTAGCAAAGCTGCGAGTAGGTATTCGAGGTGACAGCGTATAAAGTCATCCCAATTTAAAATCCTGAGACCCATACTAATTTTTCGGAAAAATTGGAAAATGACTCAATAGTTACAACTGGTTAAATCAAAAATAAAACGCGAAAACTTCACAATCTAGACTAGATTGGGTGTTTCAAACTTAGATAGGACAGTTGGCGCTAGACTCTACTCGACTTAAAAACTGTAGAGTAAAGCGATGGTATAAGACTCTTGATGATCAGCGTTCTGCCCATCTCCGTCCTTATAAAAACCATTATTGTCCGATTTATCGCGACGATACTCTATGCGTCCTTCGAGACCATCACCAATGATAAAATTGTTTGCGATGGTGATTGAGTTAATTTTTTGCTTAATGCCGCCAGCTCCATTGAAGCCACTTAAAGCAAAGCCCTTATCAGAATCATCAAAAATTTCGTAGCGAGGGCTTAAGCTATACCAATTCACTGGCGTATATTTGAGGTAAAGTGCAAGTGCGTTCCACTGCGCCGAACTATTGTCGGCGGTCATTGCATGTTTTTGCGAACCCAAAATATAATCAACGGCCACCGCGACTTGTGGAACGATCGTGTAAGCCACGTTGGCCTCATGCAGTTGGCGAATCCCCTCTTTATCGCTGCCCTCAATTCCACTCATAAAATTATAATTTGCGATTAAACCAGTGAGCGGAGTGGCATTGAGATTCACACACAGGCTCGGCGATTTATTAGCTTCTGCAGAAATGCGTCCATCCCAGGCGTTGACCAATTGAACCATGGCGCTGAACTTGTCAGGAACAAAACCATATTGCACGCTCACGCCTTCGTGCCAATAGGGAACCGCATAGTTAAAAGCCAGGCTCCGTGAATACTGCCAATTGTCTTTGGCCTTAGTGGTTTCATAACCCATCAGCGCATAAAATTTGCCGGCGGTGACAGTAAGATTGGGTAGATTTGCTGGAGAGTAAGTGATCGTCGCCTGCGTAACGTTACGTGTGGGCTCTTGAGAATTTGCCGGTGCGGGTTGACCATTAGAGAGAGTTCCACTTCCCGCCAACGCATCGACCATCTGACCGAAGGCAAGATCCAAACGAAACGCGACTTCTCCAACCTTACGCTTGGCGGAGAGTTCGACCATGTTCAATACCATTTGATCATTTAAGTTATCAAACACGCGGCCCTCAAGATATGCCGGGCCAGTCGCAGGTGCTACAGGCGAATGTGCTTGCGGGCTATGCTGATAGTAAATATCTGCATAACCATTGAACTCAAATGGCGTCGGTGTTTTGTCCTCACAAAATGCGGATTGAGTAACGAGGGCAAAGTTAATCGTTAAAAGAACACCGGGCCAGATTCCCTTAATAAACATGAATTCCCCCCTAACTTGAATATTATGCTAGGGTATGAAATCAGAATATCTTTCCCGGTGCAATTATTTGGTCGGCTGCGCCGCAGTTAGTTCTTCACGCAAAAAATGAGAGTGCTGTTTGCCCCAATGGGATCTGGTGTCTCATAGGCGCCAAAATAACCGTCAGGGCATCCTTGAACAGCGCCGCCTGATAATGTCAGCGTATTTCCTTGGCACATAATATTGCTGCCAACATAAGCGACGGGTGGCCCAGGAATGGCTGTGCGCATTCCGCAGAGTGTTCCAGATGGAATTGTAGAGGCACATGCTTGTTGATTACAGGATTGTGATGCTGCCGGCTGTGCGCCGCTAGCCGAACAAAGTGAATTAGCAACGACTGCGCCGCTGCTATCTTGACATACAGAGCTTCGACTTTGTGTTCCACCGCCACAAGTTGCAGAACATGATCCCCATTGACCTACAACCCATGTGCTGGTCAGTGAAGTATTAATGGTTATCAATGCACTAGCTGTGGCGCCCGCTTGATCAGTGACAATTATTTGAGTGGTGCCGGAAGTTGTTGGCGCAATAAATACTCCCGACGAAGAATCAATAGTTCCCATGCCCGAAGTAATCCGAAACGTGTAGGGCGCCGTTCCTCCTGTGGCATAAAGGGGAACAGATTGATTTCCCATTACCGTAGAGGTTGTTGGAGAAATGCTCAATGGTGTCGATACAGTGCTAGCTTTGACTGACTGACCGGCATCGGGAACCCCTTCAGCACAGCCTACTGTTGTCAGTATTCCAACTAGCGATATAATGATACTTAAGCATGATTTCATAAATCCCCCTGCACGATTAACGAGCAAAGCGCAGGCCAACGAAAAGTCATGTAACCCAATGAATTGACTTACTAATCAAATTGGTAATCTGTAAGTGGTTTGACTATGTCGAAGAGAATGACGTATGTTTTTGATACTGAAATCTGGAAGTACCCCTCGCAGACTTGGTTACACTTTGATTGTAGGAAAGCGAACCTTATCAACAACGCGGCGTTTATCCGCATCGGTTGCGCATTGCATGTCAATACAATCTGTTTACAAAGTATCGGGCGCATGGGCTAATTAATGCTATTTACAAAATCAGCGCGCGGCCACTCGCGCTACTCTTTTCTCAATCTAATTGATGCGACGGCGATGGATGATGATAATTTGTCCTTATCCCTAAACACGCAAGCTGGAAACCTAAGTTCAATTCTAGAGGAAATAGACCAGGTTCGAATCCAAGCCTTAATCCGTCACACTCCCGAATATGAAAAGACTCGATTTGCAATTCTTGGCTCTTTACTAAAGTGCAAAGATTGGCCAAGTTTCATCCCGCAAGAAACTTGGACGACTCTCGAAGATAATATGCATACTCGATTTGGCTTGGTAAATTACCCAGATTCTGCAGCTACTGATGTAGCACTTAGGAAATTTTGGGCTATCGGCCCCGATATTGAGATTAGCGCTCCTCTTCGTGGCGATTTAGTGTCAGAAGCCGAAGCCAAAAAAAACTGTTTGATAGACTTGGTCCAAATCCATTTTATCTTCGGCTGCAAATTGATACTTTGACAAGGCAAGGTACGCATCGCGATCATCTTGCGTTCGCCGGAATTCGCATGCTGATGGAGGGGCGCGGATTGAATATTGACTCTTGGTTTTTAGATTTGATGCAGCCCACATACCGAAACCACAGCGATTGGTCCTTAGAATTGATTGCAAAGGATCCGCAATTGCTACCGAGCCAAGGCCAAAACCAGTGCGAAAACCTTAAACAGCAAAGCTTAGCGGCCTTAAAAAATCTTTCTGTTTCCAAAATCAACCGGCGAGTTAGATCAACCTCTGCATACCCGGCCATCTTCTTAAATACCTGCGCAAGATGCCACTCGGGTCAATTGACGACGGCAAGAATTGAACTTGCGACCTGCAGTTTAGGAAACAAGTCCCCCTAAGTCTAGGGAACAATGATTTCAAATGTTTAGTAGTTCTACGTATAATATTTGGGAGCAATTTGGAGGCAATTGTCGATAAGACTGTTGTTCTATTCGGATGAAGGTTGGAATGCGTTGCGGCAGCGACTTTCCCCTCATATTTGTATACCAAAATAGGTCAATTGTATGCTATAAGTATACAAAGAGGAGACATTCTACCCGATGGATATTCTTTCAGAACTGTTATCCAGTCATGCTCGAGCAGCAATTCTAAGACAGCTCTTTTCTCAAAACAGATCCGAGATCCACCTCCGCGAATTAGAACGTCGAACGGGCTTCACGATCGGCGCTCTACAAAAAGAACTCGCCAGGCTTTCAAAACTCGATTTGATTGAGAAGCGTCGCGATGGAAATCGGATGTATGTTTCAGCAAAGAGAACTCACCCGCTCTACCGAGACTTGATGGGAATTGTTGAAAAGACGAGTGGTGTATTGCCTTTGTTAAGAGAAGCTATTGAGAAGCTACCAATTCAAGTGGCCTTTATTTTTGGCTCCATTGCTACTGGACAAGAGAAAGCCCATAGCGACGTCGATCTCGCCATTATTGGGGACATTGGCCTTCGCGAAGTTTCAACACGGCTCAAAAAAGTTTCACAGCGCATTGAGCGTGAGATCAATCCGCATGTTTATTCACAGGACAGTTGGCGCATCAAGCTGAAATCCAAAGATCACTTTGCCAAAAATCTTTTAAAAGCCGATAAAGATTTTGTCATTGGAGACATAAATGTCCTTAAAAACTTGGCAAAGTAATGGATGGCTTAGGCCACACCAAACAAGCGCCGAAGAAATTTCCTCTTTACTAGATATTGTTCAACGTGATCTCAAGGATTGTCAAAACAAGGGGCTGTCCTATGACTGGCAATTTGGTATTGCATACAATGCTACCCTTAAACTTTGCACAATTTTACTTTATTCCTCAGGATTCCGTCCGGAAAAGAATCTTGCTCATTACCGAACGCTTCAATCGCTGGCGCTGATTTTAGGATCGGAATACGAGACAGACACTGATTATTTGGACACCTGTCGAATCAAACGTAATGAGACGGAATATGATTTTGCAGGAGGAATCTCTGACTCTGAAGCAAAAGAGCTTATCGAATATGCGAAGAATCTGTTTGAAGATGTCCAAACTTGGTTGAAGCAGAACCACCCAAAGTTGTTGAAGAAAAAATGATTCAAATATTAGCCGACTAACGACAATAGATGCTTTTTAAGACGAATATCCTTTGTCCAGATATCGTTGAATCGCAGCCTGAATGGTTACATTTTTTAACAGTTGCCAACGCGGGGGCCCAGATACAAACTCGATCCACTCATTCCGCGCTTGAACGAGGTACCCAACAATATCTCGACGAGGTATGTCCATGTAAATTGACAAACCTTTTCCTAGATCCAATTCCTGAATGAAATTTGTCCCCCACAACTTCCACGTGTTATGCCCAATAATAGATGTAGCGGATACTTTTTTTCCTTGTGATGGATCTTGGTGAAAATACCGGCCGACACATTTGGCGTATCCCTCCTCAATCACACGAAAAGGCCACGACTGGCCAATAGTTAAAACATGAATATCCCACTTCTTCTTTTTGAAATTCTTCACATCATCGTCAACGGTAAAGAAAAAATGGGTATGGCCGGCAGTTTGTAAAATACCGCTCAAGCCAATCCTGCGAGCATTACCTAGGGGCGTTTTCCATTTTTCGAAATAAACATCTTTCTCAACCGATTTTATTTTCATTCCGTTGGATACCTTATTTTTATGCGCCGACCATCGTCATTTTTGTTGCCGAGTTTCTGGGGTTGGATTTCTAGGGTCGGGGCTTTATTATTCTCAGATACAATAGGTCGCTTCACGACTTTGCTTCCATTTGGAAGTATTTTCACCTCGACTCCTGGTTCGGATGGTGTCGCATCCCCAGGAAACTGATCAAAATCCTTTTCAAGGGCCTTTTTTCCGCCTGACTTTTCATATTCTCGTGTCAGACTTTTTTCATTTTTGTTTGTCTTTTTCGTTTTCCGATCAATTACGCCAAGGTCTCGCGCCGGCTTTTCCAACTCATCATGGGCTTTGTGCAGAGTAATGATTCCTTGGTCAAGCAACCGCCGAATTGAGGAGTTTTTCATTTCTTTACCCAATTGGCCGACGTCATGGAACGCGTTCCAATCAACGGGCTGAGAGGCGAGAACGACTCCGAGCAATACGCCGAGAAGAATTGGATTTGCGGCAAGCTCCGGCGCGACGAGCACGCCGGCATATCCGTACAGTGGGGAAAAAGAAAGTGGTTGAATCGAGTTTGATCTTGGGTCCGCGACCAAAGAGGAAATGTCGACTTTCACCGATGCCGTATTGACCGAATTCACTTTTCGGGCGAATGTCGCCGGTAGAATACGAACTTGAAACTCGCCGACTTCTTGAAAGTGCCCTTTCGTGATGAAGCGTGCATAAATATTTTCTGAAATCTTACTCCACGCGGTGGATACACCCTGGGTTTCGGCGGAATGACCCGGCAAATGAATCAACTGACTTAATCTCGAATAATCATTTCCAGCGGTTTTTATAAGCCGGCGAAAATCCCGAATTTGAATGATGGCAGTCCCGACATCGCCTAATTCTTCTAAAAACTCGTCGGTTACATTTTCAAATGACGGAATAAGTCCATGCGATTTATCCGCCACAAGATTCCACTCTTGCGCAAATTTTTCAAAAAAAGATCGCTTTAACTGCGGTTTCAAATCAGGGATCGCATCGTCAACTATGCGACGGCTTTCGGAAGTCATTTCATCGTACTTCAATCCATTTTGAATACTCCAAGATAAAATCTGAACGTCTCTTGGCGAAAATTTTGGAAGCGCCTTTAGGTTTATTTCTCGAATGACAAGAGCCATCGTTCCGGCCAATCGGCTCAACGTATATGGATGTCCATCCGGACTGGAACCGTTCGACTTCATACAGTAAGTCATGACAGGAATGATATAGTCGCCGGGAAAAAGCTCGAGATTCCCAGTAGAGTCGTAAATAATGGATTTGTCAGTTTGTGCCTTGAATTCTCCACCGGGAGGACGGTCAGCAAGAGTAAATTGATCTTGAGATGCGGATAATATAGGAGATTGCGCGAAAAATATTTTTTCAAGAGAAGGCTTCGCGAGCTTAATCGCCGTTTGAACGGCAATGTCATGAATGTCAGGTTGATTCGTGATGGAAGAACACGACGGAAATAAAATCGACGACATAAATAAAAGTGCAATAGTTTTACGCTTGAAAATATCTTCCTCTAACAATGCCAATTTAATGTCTACACCCTACTTATTCACGGTCGTTGATTTAACCACACCAAACTTAATACGTAAAGCATACTTGACACATGTCAAAATGTCAAGTATGCTTTACGTGATGAAAAGTCGGGTGCATGACGCCAGATTGAAATTGGAGTTGCCGCAAAATCGCCTTGCGGAACTGTGCGGGGTATCCCGTCAGACAATTCATGCTATCGAGGTGGGGAAGTATCAGCCCACCGTAACGTTGGCGTTGAAGCTCGCTAAGCATCTGAATACTGAGGTTGAGAAACTCTTCGTTTTAGAGAAGGAGGACTAATGAAAGCCAAGCCTACGAGAGGAAACGTCGTCTTTTTTGCTCTAGCATTTCAAATCTACCCTCTGTTGTTATGGGGTTTGACTACTTTTGTGAATCCGAGCCCGAAAACTGAAGGCATTGTCGGTATTTTCGCGATTACACAAGTCGTACTTATCTCATTGATTTTTACTTGGATAAGGAAAGCGAAGACTGAAATTCATGATGAGCGAGAGGCACAAGTTCAATTGAAGGTAAGATCTCTAATGCTCAATGTGGCGACCGCTGTAGCGATTATTGGTATCTTCCTAAATGTCAGCATTCTTCATGATCTACCGGCTTGGTCTGCTCTGGGAATGATTTTGGTTTGGCGACGACGGCAAGGATCGAACTTGCGACCTAGTCATTAGGAATGACTTGCTCTATCCAACTGAGCTACGTCGTCACTTTTGGGGGCAATTTGGGGGCAAAAATACGAAACAACATGGTTCCAAATGAACACTCTTGAAACGGGAGAAAGGTGACAAACATTTGTTTTCACTTCCAAAACACTATTCACCTTGTTTCATCTCCATTCGCTAAGTTCCACCTAAGTCAGTTTAGGAAACTGCTGCTCTATCCAACTGAGCTACGTCGTCACTTCGCCACTCAACTCAGCTCCGACGCTGACCATATTTGGCGTTTTATAAAAATTCAACCCGTTTTCAAAATGATTTGAAACAGATCAAAAAAAAAAAGACTGCGCCAACGTAGCGACCGACTTACGAAATCTAAATTTCTCATAACCATACGTCTCATTTGCAGAATTTCTGCTCTAGATCTTGGTCCAGCAGGCCGATAACTGAGGTAGTTATGGCAAAGTGTTTAAGTACAGTTAGATCCAAGGCATTGCTTGCACTCTTGGTGCTGCTGGCGCCGTCTCTTGCCTTTGCGCAGCAAGGTCCCACGTCTCTTAATGTAAGTGGCGGATTGTTTCAGGCAAACGGTTCTCCTATTGTGCACGCCCATGTGAATTTGAAAGTGGATATTTTAGATAAAGACGGCACTTGCGTTTTGTACTCTGAACAACATCTAGATCAAGACCTTAGCGCTACTAAAGGTGCCTTCTCGCTTTTGCTCGGAACTGGCACTTCACAGATAAATAATTTAGAAAACTCAACGAGTTTTGACACTAAAATTTTTCAAAATACGGGCGCTGTCGCTGCGTTTGCTGGTTGTGCAAGTGGTTTGACACTTTCCACCGGTGATACCCGCTTGATTCGCATTTATTATGACCTTGGCAGCAGCGGCTATGTGGCTATGACTCCAGATGTGCCCCTAGCTTCAGCGCCCTACGCTATGGTCGCAGAATCCTTGCAGGGTAAGGCCGCAACTGACCTCGTACAAATTAATAGCGATGCCAACAATTCTTTAACTCAAGCCAACGTAGAGTACCTATTTAGTAACACCAACTACCCGCGCGTAAAGGCTTTGGTGGATGGAACTTCCACGCAGTACATCTCCTCGGCCCCATCGGCAGCAGTTGGCTTTAATTCGCAGCGACTCACCGGAATCGCCAACCCTACTTCAGCGCAAGATGCCGCCACTAAAATCTATACTGATACCTCATTGGGCGGAAAAACTTTTGACCCTGCAGGGGTAGGTGCTGGCATAGGCGGCGGCAGCACAATCATTTGGGATCAAGTGCAAAACAAATGGATCATTGCCACCGTAGGCAGTGTGGCCTCAATTTCAACGGGCACCGGTTTAACTGGTGGGCCAATCACCTCAACAGGTACAATTTCAGTAGATGTGGGAGTGAGCGGCAATAAAATCTTACAACTCAATACCCTAGCGCAAATCCCTGCAGTCAATGGTTCACTGCTCACCAATGTAAACGCCTTTGCTTTACAATCGCGTACCATATCCACTGCCATACCTGCAGACGGACAAATGATCGGATGGAATGATACCACTGCCCTGTGGGAACCAAAAACCGCAGGAACAATTAGCGCATTGACCGGCGATGTCACTGCCTCTGGCTCAGGCTCAGTCACCGCAACCATTGCCAACAACGCAGTAACATCTGCAAAAATTAACACCACTGGTCTCGCCGTCAACCGCTTACTAATTACCGATGCCGGCACCGGCGCGACAGTGGGATATTCCACCTGTGCCCTGGGCGAAGTTTTACAGTGGAGTGCCTCAGGGTGGGGATGCGTATCGGTGAATACGCTCATTGGAACTTCAGGCGTTGTCGCCGCCACCTACGGCAATGCCACCCAAGTTCCGCAAATTACCGTAGATGCTCAGGGTCGTGTAACGGCGCTCACTAATATTAATATCGCGTTTCCCGTCACCACCGTTGCAGGCAGAACTGGCGCCGTAACATTAAATGCGGCTGACATCGCAAACCTCGGTACGGCCGCCCTCAAAGATTATGGCGTCGGTGCCAATCAGCTCGTCGAGCTTGACGCTTCAGCACGCCTCCCCGCTGTCGACGGCAGTTTACTAACCAATGTCAACATCGGCGGCTTTGTTACCGGCGGAAATAGCTTTGGCACAACCGCATCTCTGGGCACCAATGACAACAATCCGCTTAATTTTCGTACCAACAATTCAAACCGCATGACGATTGATACGAGCGGCAACGTCGGCGTTGGCACACTCACACCTAATGCACTAGTCGATATCGCAGGTACAATGCGCGTGACTACAATATGTGACAGTAACGGTGCCAACTGTAAAAGCGTTGCTGGTGGATGGGGAGCTGGTGGCTCAGTCACCAATGTCACTGCCGGTGACGGGCTAAACGGCGGCAGTATTAGTACGTCTGGCACCCTGAGTGTCGATGTGGGAACCGCAGCAAATAAAATTCTACAGTTAAATGTGAACGCCGCGGTACCGGCCGTCGATGGTTACTTAATGACCAATATAAATGCCGCGAATTTGCGAGGCATTGCACTCTCTACGACAATCCCTGGCGCTGGCCAAGTGCTCACTTACAATAATTCAATCGTAAAATGGGAACCTGCAACTCCCAATGCCGGAACTGTTACGAGCGTTGTACCCGGAATTGGTTTAATTGCGGGCACCATTACTTCCGGAGGCACACTTAATGTGGACGTGGGCGCCGCGGCCAACAAAATCTTGCAACTTAATGTCAACGCTGCGGTACCAGCCGTAGACGGATTCTTGATGACAAACGTTAACGCCGCAAACCTGCGCGGTGTTGTGGTTTCTGCTACTGCGCCCACTTCCGGTCAGGTCCTTACCTACAATAACTCCACGGCCAAATGGGAAGCCGCAGCTCCCGCAGCTTCTGCAAATAGCTTTGTCAATGGTGGCAACACTTTTGGCGCCGCCAGTACAATTGGCAATAAAGACGCATTTGCTTTAGGCTTTTTAACCAATAACCTGTCACGCATGACAATCGATAACGGCGGCAATGTCGGCATCGGAACGACGAGCCCCACACATCAGCTTGAGCTCTACAGCGCCACCAGCTCTCCGATGCTGCACTTCTACAATAACACCGGCACTGGCAGCGGAAGCGAACAGGCAAGAATCAGCTTTTCGATTAACGACGGTGCTCATATTATGGGTTCCGGAGACTCTGCCAAAATCTCGGTAGGTGCAGATGCTTCGACATCGGCGTCTTATTTTGCTTTTCACACTTACTTGAATCCTAGCGTTGCAGAGAGAATGCGTATTGTAGGAGCTAACGTAGGAATCGGCACGCCGAGCCCTTTGGTCGCGCTTCACATTGCCAACAACAGCAGTCAGGCAGGACGAACTTTACGCCTGGCTTATGATCAATCGTACTACAATGATTTGATTCAAGGCGGTGCCAGTGGGCTCATCTTCGATAACAGTCAGGCTATGTCTTACACGTTTAAGCAAAGCGGTAGCGCAGTAATGACTATATTGGGAAGTGGAAATGTCGGTATCGGAACGACATCACCCACTTCTAAACTCGAAGTCAACGGTACAATTACGGCAACGGCATTTAGCGGACCAATGACTTCCTCAGTTGTAGGTGCCGGGTCGGGTAGCAATGCGGCACCCTCGCTCTCATTTTCTGGAGATCCAGACACGGGCTTTTACAATGCTTCTTCAAATAACACAGTGAGTGTGGCTGCAGGAGGCAGTAAAATTTTTGATATTTCATCAAGCGGAATTGTGTCGGCCACAACGGGGGGAGGAATTGTCACCACCGCAAACGGCACGGCGGCTGCGCCCACATTCAGTTTTGCAGGCGATGCGGGAACGGGCTGGTGGAGACCAGCAGCCAGCACGATGGCTGGGAGCACTGGCGGAACCGAACGCATACGAATTGATTCTTCTGGCAATGTCGGTATCGGAACGACTAACCCTGGCGGCGCTCTCGATGTCTTGGGCGCTAACACCGGCGTTACACAGTCAAATTCAGGCGCACTGATCTTTCGCGTACAAGATGGTAATAGTCGTACTCCTTTGGCGGTATATGGCGGTATAGATGGCACTCCACTGCCTGACAGTGTCTTGTCGACATTGGTTCTTACTCAACCGTCGGGAACAGGACGCTCACTCACCACGGCCGGCACCATCGCCATCGGCGGTAATAGTGCTAATGGAAATAATTATTTGTTAGGTAATGTGGGTATAGGAACAACGACGCCCTTATCTACTCTGCACGTTTTCAAACAAAATAACGGCGGACTGACCACTCTCACCATAGAGAACAATGGCTCTGGTACCGGTACCGGAAACGCTCTACAATTCACCAAAAACGGAATTGGCCTCGGCGGGATATATACGGACTACGCAGACCCCGGGTCGGGATCTCAACAAAATTTACGACTTAAAGTGTACAGTTCAGCCCTGTCCGCCGAAACGGAGCGCCTAACTATTCTCGGCGAGTCGGGTAATGTCGGTATCGGGACGATCTCGCCCGCTGGCACTTTGGATGTTAGGGGCGGTACTGCCGCAGCGACTACAAATGGAGTAGCCATCACGCTCTCGGCTCAAAACGCCGGTAGTGGGGATAAAAATGGTGGAAATATCAATTTGCTACCGGGTGCATTCAGCGGCACTGGCAAAGATGGCGCCGTTGTTATTACTAGCAACGGAACAAATCAGGCTCATCTAGTAGTCGGACAATCGACGGCCACCGATGGGCAAGTCTCTTCGAAGCTGCGGTTTGCCGGAAATACAGTGACTCATGGAGGAATTATTTTTACCCCATCGGTCACCGCGGCCAACTCAAAGATGCAATTTACTCAAGGCGGCGGTAGCGACCCGGCCAGCCACACGGTACTGATGACCATACAGGGTAACGGAAATGTCGGTATAGGGACGACAACTCCTGGTCGCTTACTTGAAATTGCAGCATCGAGCGCCAATACGACGGTGACAAGTCCAGCAACCGACGCGCTTAGCATTCTCAATACCGACACCACAGTCAACAATACGTCGGATTTAACCTTTCGAGCAAATGACACGAACGGTACAGCCACAACAGATGCAAAAATTATTGGTGTCCACACCAGTCATACGGCAGGAGCTGTTGAGGGCGAACTCGCTTTCATAACGACGCAGGCCTCGTTATCTGGCGAAAGAATGCGTATCGACAAAAATGGAAATGTCGGGATAGGGACGACGGGTCCAGATGCGACGTTACAAGTTGGTGCCGTCACCGCGACAGGGCAGATTGCGGCACATCTAAGCAGTTCTTCGGGCGCTCACCTGCTCTTTTCTGATACCGGGAATGTCGACATGTCTCTCGGAGTTCTCGACGGGCAATCAGCCCTATCATTCCATACAGGGCGAAATCCGGCGTCGGCCGGCACTGAACTTATGAGACTGACAAGTACGGGCAATGTCGGTATAGGAACGACAAATCCATCAGGTAAATTGAACGTACAAAGTGGAACGGACAATCCGACTATGTTGCTCAATCTCGATACAGGCGTGCACGGGGGCACTCAATTTACTATCGGTGGCACAGGCAACAATGAGAGTACTCTCGCAATGGCCGTTTACCGTGCCGGCCTCTACACCAATCGCCTCTCAGTGGCTAGCAATGGAGATCTCAGCTTACAACCGTCTTCGGGAAATGTCGGCATCGGAATCACCAATCCGAGCTACACGCTACACGTCGTTGGCACTGCGGGTCTTTCCACAGGTACAGCGTGGACCAACGCTTCCGATATCCGCTTAAAAGATATCCACGGCGATTATGAAAACGGCCTCAACGAAGTTCTGCAGCTCCATACGGTGCGCTTCAATTATAAAGAAGGAAATGCGCTCGGATTGCCCTCGGATCATTCAATGACTGGCTTTATCGCTCAGGAAGTACAAAAAGTAATCCCGGAAGCTGTCCACGAAAACGCCAACGGCTATCTTGAGCTCAATGTGGATCCGATTCACTGGGCTGTAGTCAACGCAGTCAAACAGCTTAAACAACTTATCGACAATATGAATGAACGGTTAATTGGCTATGATCAAGCGCTCGCCGATCTTAGAGCTAAAGATCAAGCTAAAGATGAAAAAATCCAGAAGCTCGAAGAAGAAAATGCGGCGATCAAAACACGGCTAGAGCGCCTCGAAAAAAGGGTCGAATAGGATTTTAGATCTTAATAGTGCTGCCGAGATATACCACTGTGCCGGCGGCATCAAAAAAATGTTCAGAAACCGCAGGTCCATTCCAAGTTTCATTTGTATTTGCGCTTTTTTGTGAAGTTCTAACTCCAAAATCCAGCGAAGAGTTCTTATCGATGTCATAGCCTATGCCAGTGCCCAAACTATAAATATTGTAAGTGGCGTCCGCGTAGTCATTATAAGTTCTTGCGGATACAGCGAACTGGCAATGAAGTGAACGTAAAAGATCGTATACGGCAGTAATTTTATTAGCGATATCAAAACGCGTATTATAAATCGGCGTTTCACCACTTGAATCGGCAATCGTTGAGCGCACGTCGTACTCATTGGCCGTCAAACTGTAAGAGGTTGAAAAACGCCCCCCAAAACCTTTTCTAACTACTAGGTTTTGTGAAAGGCCGTAGCGAATATTTGCGGCCCTTGAGTCAGAAGAAGTAGGCATTAAAAAGCTAAACTTAACAGCGACATTGATATTTTGATAGATGTTGGACCACAATTTGTCGTCACCAAGATAAACTGCCGCATCATTCATTCCGTTATAAACATAATCATCAAACTGCGTGAAGGGATGAAAATAAGAATATTCAGCGCCCATTACGTAACTGCGAAAAAAGCCGTACTCTAAAGTCCCGCCTAAAGAAGCATATGGATTTGCGTCTTTTTCTATAGTACCCGTACCCGCCATACGTAAACTCAAGGAAACTGGCTGTGGCTGGGCCGCTCCGCCAATTGCGGGAATAAGCCAAAAACAGACAAAAATAGTCACCTGACCAAGATTTTTCACTCTATTCCTCAAATACATTCGATTTAGTGATCACTTAAGTATTATTAAGCAAGGTTCTTGCCAGGGATTTCACGCGCGAAAGCAGCGCCTCCGCGTTGAACATAGATTTTTTCAATCTCGAAAAAACAAGGAACTTTAATCAGGGGGAGGTTTGAAAATTCTGACGTACATAAGTCCATTTTTATAGAAAAAATGGACTTATGCGCGACATTTTTCTCTAAAACCAATACTTCGCTACACCGTTAAGTGCAAAGACGTCAGGTTTTGATCCGCCCACAAACATGTAGTTTGCATTTGCGCCCAATGAAAAAGTAGCCGGCTCTGGGCCGAGTGGAATGTCGAAACCTATTTGCGGAGCAACACCAAGTTCTGTATCAATAGTGTTGGCGACATTGTCCATGACGGGGCCGAGTCCTAAGCCGAAGTAGCTGTCTTTGATTACCGGGATATCTCCACCCAAATTGTAATTTACTTTTGCGAGTAAAATGGTGCGAGTCAGAGTGGGCATCTCCTCTTTGTGATCACTCACATAGCCACTTAACTGCAGAGCAACTCCAAAGGGGACATAAGGTTGATAGCCGGCTTCAATGCCCCACGAAGTTCCATTACGTCGATTGTCATGGGTGTCAGTGATTCCGGACATGATTCCGACCGATGGCTTTTGCTCGCTTTTAGTGGTGGCCTCATGGCCTGAAGGCATTAAGCTGCTTTGTCCTGCGGGATGATCACTAGCCGCGGCAAATGCCGAGGTCGCCATAACCAAAACCGTGAAGCTAATTAGATTTCTTAGACTCGTTCTCATAAAATATACTCCTTTATGATAAATTCCATAGCGCATTGATGGTTTTGCAAATCAAAGACCACGCCATGACCTTTTAGGCAGATCTGACTTAGCCTCGCCGTCCTAAACTGGGACCTGGTCAAAAGTTGCGAAGGGTCGGCTCTGGACGGACTGTGCTGTTACGCTCTACACCCTTACCAGTCACTTCACTTGAAGCTGAAATATCTCTTGCGCCAGTGCGTTCAAGAATTTCTTTGGCTTCTTTAATCGATTCGCGAGTAGCAGTGTGAACAGAAACGAGTAGTCCGCCCTCTTTGACCTGGCCACTATAGCGTTTAGCTTCATACTCCGGCATTCCTAAGCCAATGAGGCCACCGGTAATTCCACCTAATGCTCCACCAGCACCAGCGCCGGCAAGTGCCGCCATAATAGGACCAGCGGCAATGAGTGGTCCCACTCCAGGAATCGCTAATGCACCGATGCCGACGAGTAAGCCAAGAGTTCCGCCGATCACAATTCCTGATCCGCCACCAGCCATCGCGGCTTCCGGTGCCTTACTGGATTTGGTATGGGCGAGATCATTTGGTCCACTGGGTAGAAGAACCGAAATGTCAGATGTTAAAAATCCCACTCTACGTAGGGCTTCCACGCCATTTTCCAATTCACCGCGCGTTTTATAAATTCCAAAAACGCATTCCTTTTTGTCTTCCATAAACATACTCCTTTGTGTGCTTTCTATTGTTGGACAATTTCCATTTCATTTACGATGCGTGAGTTGCCGGCTCGAGCAGAAGCAACACGTAAAATACGCTTGGCTTCATCGGTCGAGCGGACAGGCCCCTTCAAAGTGACTTCACCATTAATGGTGATTATCTTAATATTTTTTGCGTACACTGAGAGATCTTTGTCTTTCATTATTACTTGGCGAATCTGCCGAGTAATCTCCGTGTCGGCTTTGTTGGTGGATTGTTGATCTGCGGTCACCTCACTCGCGTTTTGATCACGCTGGTTGACCTTGGAATTGTCGGCGGCCGTTGCGAACACAAGTCCTGAGGGTATTAATGCCGCCCAGAAAACAAGTGCAGAAATTATTTTAGACTTTTTCATAAGTAGCCTCCGTATGTGGTGATGCCAAACACAGCAAGCTTTGGGCCTAAATCTGAAATGGCTTGAGCTGTCCTATAGATCCGGAAAAAGCCAATGCTTCACTCCGCCGTGGAATTTATCCTCATTAAAAACTATTTATTGAGTACGAATATGACCCGACACTAATGCATCGAATATAGCGTGTAAACGGAAGTCATAGGCTGATTTTCGCCAATCAACTCTGGATAGCTTGACCATCCAAACAAATGTTGAAATTCCGCAAAACACCCTGCCGTTTTGCAATTTTCTAGAGCTGAAAAATCGGTGATCGCTCCATCGGAAATATTTTTTAGCTGTGTCACCCATGTTTCAGGGTGCGCATCCAAGCCCGCTTTAAGTTTTAACATCTGTTGCACATAATCCACAGTGCCCACTCGATCAAAGATTCCGATGACCTTGTTAAAAAACACCACTCTCGTGGTGGGACTTACATCATCATTTTCTATGTTTCCCTGCTGTTGGATGTAAAAATGCGGATCGATGGGCACAAAGATTTCTGTGATAAAAAGTTTTTCACTGAGATACTGCTGAATATCTGCAAGGCGACTCTCGAGTGTCGTTTTGTCATCGGCAGCAAGTGCAATCTCCATAATTTCTTCCTGCGAATGGTAATTGCTAATTACCTTGATCCCATCCGCATCTAAATTTAAATCGTAGGTCATCATATTTAAGTCAGAACTGAGGCGTGAATTGGCGCTCACATTTTCAACCTTGACGCCCCAAACCTCTGAACACTCAGCCAGAAGCAGCGTATCATCCATTGAGTTACAAGCTGCCCATCCCTGAACACTCGAAATAAATATCAAAGCTAAAACTGTCCTTTGCCAATTTTTCATAATCTCCAAGGGCCCCCTGTTCCAATAGTATTACGCCATAATATTTCAAATCCAATATAGGCCCGCTGACGCCGGTCCCCGAAATTGTGACATTGGCTTAAGTTAGTTTTTGGTTTTTATACCTTGCGTAGATTGAACCGGTTCTTCGCTCCCACTATAACCAACTCATACTGAATACGGAGGAATCTATGCCATCTAAACAGCTTTTACTTTGCGCTTTACTGAGTTTAGCCGCGCACACTCATGCTGCAGAAATCACCGGAGCAGGCTCGACTTTTGTCTATCCTATCTTGTCCAAATGGGCCGCCGCCTACAAAACAGACAGTGGCACTGCAGTCAATTATCAATCCATTGGCTCAGGTGGTGGAATCAAACAAATCGAAGCCAAAACGGTGGATTTTGGCGCCACCGATATGCCCCTTAAACCTGAGGAATTAGAAAAACAAGATTTAATCCAGTTTCCCATAGTTAACGGCGCAATAGTTCCCATTGTTAATATTGGTGGAATCAAGCCCGGCGAACTTTTACTTTCGGGTAGCTTGGTTGCCGATATTTACTTGGGCAAAATTACGAAATGGAATGATCCAGCCATTTTAAAACTCAATTCGAAGCTTAAACTTCCCGATTTAGCAATCAGTGTGGTTCATCGCGCTGACAGCTCGGGAACTAGTTTTATTTTTACTAATTATATGTCTAAAGTTAGCCCTGAGTGGAAAACTAAAGTGGGCGAAAACAGCGCTGTCGAGTGGCCGACTGGAATGGGCGGCAAAGGCAATGAGGGAGTAGCAAATTTTGTTAAACAAACCAACGGTGCAATTGGTTACGTTGAATATGCCTATGCTATCCAGAACAAAATGACTTATACCCAAATGCAAAATCATGCCGGCAAATTCGTAAAGCCTGGACAAGAAAGTTTTGCCGCAGCCGCAAGTGGAGTTGACTGGGCGGCGGCTCCTGGATTTTATTTGATCATGACCAATTCCGCAGGTGAACACAGTTGGCCTATCGCTGGTTCCACCTTTATTTTGATGCATAAAACCCAAGCGAATACCGGCAATGGCACTGAAGCCCTGCGTTTTTTTAAATGGGCCTACTCGAAAGGGGAAGCAGCCGCTAAAGAGCTGCATTATGTACCAATCCCAGCTAAAGTTTCCAAACTTATCGAGCAACAGTGGAAACAACAAATCAAAGGTGTAGAATTCAATAAAACATTATGAGTTCAACTAAGCCCAAAGAGACGCTCCCTTCTTTTTTTACGGAATTCGATGAGGTTCCAATCCTTAAAAAATCCGCACTGATGTCGGGTTCCTATTTGCGTAAACAACTAAAAAGCCATCAGCGCATGGACGCAGTTTTTCGTGCGCTGACTTTTGCCGCGGCTTTAAGTATTTTGCTGTTGTTAATAGCAATCCTTAGCACCTTAATTCAGGGGAGTTGGCTTGCCATTCGTACCTTTGGTTGGGGATTTTTCACCAATGCAGTTTGGGATCCTGTGGGTGGTCGCTTCGGAGCTTTGGTTCCCATTTACGGAACCTTGATTACTTCTTTTTTAGCTCTGCTGGTGGGCGTGCCCATTAGTTTTGGTATTGCACTTTTTTTAACTGAGCTTGCGCCGCGCTTTTTGCGCACACCACTAGGCATAGCTATTGAGCTGCTCGCAGCCATTCCAAGCGTGATTTATGGTATGTGGGGACTTTTTGTCTTCGCTCCAGTTTTTGCTAAATATTTTGAGCCTTGGATTAATGATCATTTGGGCACCTTGCCGGGTATTGGCAAATTTTTTGTTGGCCCGCCAATGGGCATTGGTATTTTGCCGGCTGGAATTATTTTAGCGGTGATGGTGATTCCGTTTATCTCTGCAATTATGCGTGATGTTTTTAATTTGGTGCCGCCGCTATTGCGTGAGTCCGCCTATGGTTTAGGTGCAACTCGCTGGGAAGTGATTTGGCATGTGGTGCTGCCAGAATCACGCCTGGGAGTTATTGCTGGAATAATGTTAGGACTTGGCCGCGCTCTGGGTGAAACCATGGCCGTTACATTTATTATTGGTAATTCACATAGACTCTCAAGTTCCCTACTTATGCCGGGCAGTACAATTTCTTCCACTTTGGCCAATGAATTTACCGAAGCGGTTGGCGATCTTTATACTTCCTCGCTTATTGAGTTAGGCCTAATCTTATTTGTTATAACTTTTCTGGTTTTAGCTCTGGCAAAACTTCTTTTAAGTCGCCTAGAAACTTCCGGGGCCCGAACCTCATGAGCCGAGCCAACCTTCGCAAACTTACCAATATCGTGGCGATGCTCGCAGCTTGTATGGCAATGCTTTTTGGCCTTAGTTTTTTAGGATTAATTTTATGGACTCTTTTTGCCAAAGGGCTTCCGGCGCTAAATTTAAAAACTTTAACTGAGATGACTCCTCCTCCGGGAGACAACGGTGGGTTGCTCAATGCAATCTATGGCAGTTTGCTTTTGACGGCAATTGGAACACTGATCGGAACACCCATTGGAATTTTGGCTGGCACTTATCTTTCGGAATATTCCAAACGCAAAGGTGGTTTTGGCTCTTCGGTGCGCTTTATCAATAGTATTTTGCTCTCCACTCCTTCGGTGGTGGTAGGATTTTTTATTTACGCTTTAGTGGTTTCACGCCTTGGCCATTTTTCTGCTTTCGCAGGAACCTTAGCCTTAGCTATGATTTTAATTCCTGTGGTCACCAACAGCACAGAAAACATGCTTAAGCTTGTCCCCGGGAGTCTGCGTGAAGCTTCCGCAGCACTTGGCGCACCCAAATGGCGAACAACTATGATGGTCACCTACCCTTCCGCCAAAGCCGGAATTTTAACCGGAATTTTGTTAGGAGTGGCGCGCATCAGCGGGGAATCCGCTCCGTTGCTCTTTACAGCCCTCAACAATCAGTTTTGGAGTACAGATTTAAATAAACCCATGGCCAATCTCCCGGTCACGATTTTTCAGTTTGCTATGAGCCCCTATGACGATTGGCAACGCCTTGCTTGGACCGGTGCTTTTTTAATTACCATGGGCGTTTTACTGCTAAATATTTTAGCGCGCCTTTTGGTACGCAGAAATGTGCTGCGCTAGTTATGAATTTGGGGCATATGGCTTTAGCAAAATCAGTTTATCCTAAAATTGAAGTTAAAAATCTTAATTTTTATTATGGCGAAACTCAGGCCCTAAAAAACATAAACTTAGCGATCCCTGACAATCAAGTGACTGCCTTCATTGGACCTTCCGGCTGCGGCAAGTCTACTTTGCTACGCACCTTCAACCGTATGTTTGAGTTGTACCCAAATCAACGCGTGACAGGAGAAATTTTACTAAACGGCAAGGACATTTTAGATCGTAAGCAAGACGTCAGTAAGTTGCGCGCTAAAGTGGGAATGGTTTTTCAGCGTCCCACTCCATTCCCAATGTCTATTTTTGATAATGTTGCTTTTGGAATTCGCCTTTATGAAAGTCTATCAACGCCAGACCTAGAACAGCGCGTGCAATGGGCTCTACAAAAGGCGGACCTATGGAAAGAGGTCAAAGACAAACTGCGCCTCACGGGAGCTAGTCTTTCTGGAGGCCAACAGCAACGGCTCTGTATCGCTCGCGCCATTGCGGTTCGGCCAGAAGTCTTACTTCTCGACGAGCCCACCTCCGCGCTGGATCCCATCTCCACCGGAAATATCGAAAATCTAATCAACGAACTTAAAACTGAATATTGCTTGGCCATTGTTACGCACAACATGCAACAGGCCTCGCGCATCTCAGACCACACAGCTTTTATGTACCTCGGCGAACTTATAGAAGTGGGCCCCACCAGCTTAATTTTCACCAATCCGAAAAAAAAACTAACCGAAGAATACATTACGGGCCGCTTCGGTTAGGTTCCAGGTTCCGTTTCCGGGCTACACCACGTCATTAAGTCGAATCTTTACTCCAAATATAAACCTTTATTAATACCAATACTTTTTGTTAGATAGAGAGGCTTAATGACATGGTGTAGCCCGGAAACGGAACCTGGAACCTTGGGGGAAAAATGAAAGCTCTAATTATTATTTTTGTTGGATGGCTAGGTATCGCAGCCCAGGCAGATCCTGGATTGCCGCGCACAGGGACAATAGTCACGGATATAAGCGCGCCGGATCAGACCGTACAAATTTCAAATATTGATTTGCATGGTCTTACGGTCAATTGCGATGGCGCAAGTTCCACAGGCACAATCAAGCTCAACCAAAATGTTTCGGTCGCTATTAATGGTCAAACTTATTCGGTGAATTCAGGTTTTGCGACGGTGTTGTTTAAGCACTCCGATTGCCTGTTAACACCCGCAAATATTTCGATGTTGATAATATCGGGGTTAAAACGCAGTTCGATCAAAAATTCTGGGATTAATCTTGCGCTGGATTTAGAGAATAAAACCATGCGTTTGTCGGAGCCTGCTTCGGGGGGCGTAAATCTCGGCAAAGGCGATATCGTTGCCTGGTACTGAGGCTCCGCAATCAAGCAAAGCCCCGAATTGACGTGGTGTCCCCAGGAAAATGGTCCTGGCACCTAGAAGCGGAAGTAGGCCGAAACCTGATAGCGGTCGTCGCTGGCCGTCACATCATCTAAATAAGTCGTGGTAAACTTCGCATATTCTACGGCGCCACGAATCTGCGCCGTAAAATCATGAAACACGTTTACAAAATTCATGGAGACTTTTTTGTATGCCGTTGCCTGCGTTGCAAGTAACAAAACATCAAGATTTGAGGCCGACAATTCAGAATGCCCAAGAGTCACAAATGATGCACAATCGCCCGGTAAGTGATACTGCAACTGGGCGTTCCAGCTTTGCAGTTTCACTAACTGAAATGAAGTCGGGTCAGCAGTTAAATAACCGCCCTGTCCACCATCTAAATTGGTGGCGTTAGCTGCGCCACTCCCCGCAGGCAACTGAGGCAAGCCGCCAGTCCAACTTGGAAACGCGTCCGCATAACCTGTTCCTGCACTCATTTCACCAGTCAACGTAAGTGTATTTGCTGTCTCTTTGCCATCGGATGAAGGTAAAACTGGAATTGACATATCCACTGCTAAACCAGATCCCGAAGTTTTTGTTAAGCCATCCGTGTAGGCTGCAGAGTTGGCAGTGGCAAAAGAGCGCATGGTTCCAGAAACTGCAATGCTCATAGGTTCGGCTTTGACATCGCCGGAGGGTGAGGCAAAGCCAGCGCTTAAACCTGAAAAGGAATACTTAACGCCAGCATCTAAATTCGGAGTTCCCGCATCCCTTTGTGAAGGCCTGGCGATAGACGCACCCACTTGCAATTTGCTTGTTTCACCTAGCATCATATTTTTCATAAAAGTGACTTGCGGAGTTCGTTGATAAATAACCCCAGGACCGGGAGGAACTGAAGCTGTCGTCACAACATAAGTCGGTTGCCAGCCAAACAGCGTCCAATATTGTCCAGCTAAAATCGTCCAACCGTTCTTTTCTGCATTTAAAAATCCATGGCGTACGCGCATCGTGGGATTAGAATAAAATGAACCTTCAGACTGTGTCGGCGCCGCAGTGCTTACACTTGGATCATATCCAAGTAGATCAAATTCAAAATACCCCTTAGTTTTCCACTCGTTTTGTTCTGGGGGCAAAACAGTAAACGCCAATCGCGAATTACGAATCGAAGACTGCATGCGCGGATTGTCGCCTTTAAAACTTCCATCGCGATCTACAGCATTGTTGCCCACCACTTCAGTAAAACTGCGTTTGCTGTCGCGCACAAAGTCGGTTTCTACAAAACCACCCATCTGCACTTTCCACTCATCTTTTTCTACAAGTGTAACCGCACCAGAACTTAGAGTTGGAATAACTAACGTTAAACAAGTGAAGGCCCATAACAGACGTCGTTTCATGTAAATACCTACCTTTTAGTAATATCTTATACTTAAACTCATATTGGGGATTACACCCACCCGCAAATTAGGATTTGGTTAGGGAATGCGAAAAGCCCATACCATAGCGCGCAGAGTTTGACGTACAGCCAACTTCATTTGCTGACGTTTGAATTCACGATAGGCTTCATCGGCAACCTGCAAGGTAAATGGTCCGCTAACAAACTCAGTGACGCCAAAGTTATTGCCAAAAGATCCATAGTTTCCAAACTCGTCGCCCGCGGCCTCTTGCCAAAAACCTGTGCCCGAGGCGCGCAAAGTTTTTCTAGTATCTTTGTTTACCAACTCGAATTGAAAATTTTGAACTGCATCTAAGGTTTGCTCGGCCGTAGATCTTAAAATCAAGGGCAGGTCATCAGTCACCATGGTCACCAAATCCGCACACGTCCACTGCGAAGAAATATCGCCATTTAATGTGTAAGATTCAAAGCCATCAAAAAAGCCGTGCTCAACCGGAACAACATGGGCCGGTACGGTCATATCTTGAATATGATGAATAGCGTGGCCCAGTTGCACAAGTTGCCCATAGCTCCAATCCCGCCCATCAGATCGACACTGCATAAGATATGGTTCAAGATTTTCAATGCGCTCCGCCGAGGTTGCCCGCCGCATATGAAGATTTTTGCGCGGATGATAATAGTGAGCGAAAAAAATTTCTTTATTTATAAGATTCAAATCTTCCATAATATCGCCATCTACAAGACCTGCACGAACCGAGGTCGCAAGACCTAAGAAACAATTGTTAAATTCAAGATATGCTTGATTAGTGATTCGCGAATGATCATTGAGCTGAAAAGCATAAGCGCCGTTGAAAACTGAACTCAATAGCAATACGACCAGGCTGACTTTTGCCATAATCTCCCCCTTTAATTTCCCCTGGCGGTAAAAAACTCTGCCTCACCCTTACTGTCAAGCTCGCCATAACTCTGCACTATGTTTTTCTCGTGACCGAGCTTGTCAGTTTTTGCTCAATGGGGCAAAGTTTGGCCATGCCAACGCTATTTCACTTTTCTATTAGTTGGGTCGAGTTAACAGTCCGCGCCACGGTGGTGTATCTATCTGTACTCTTGCTATTGCGCATTTCCGGCAAACGCCAACTTGGACAAATGGGTGCCACCGAATTTGTGGCGATTTTATTAATTAGTAACGCAGTTCAAAATGCCATGAATGGCGGCGACAATTCTCTAGGAGGAGGCCTGGTTTTAGCGGTGGTCTTAATCGCTCTCAGTACTTTAATTTCTTTTTTAACATTTCGTAGCCGATTTTTTTCGCAGATTTTTGAGGGAACTCCGACTTTATTAATACACAAAGCAAAAATTATTACCAAAAACCTAAACCACGAACGCTTAAGCGAAGCTGAACTGCGGACGCTCTTACGCAAACAAGGCATTCACAATATCCACGAAATTGAAACCGCAGTCTTGGAAGCCGACGGAACACTAAGCCTCACAAAATCCAGCGAGGGAAATGTGAAATGAAAATTCACTTAATAGTTTTATTTTTTAGTTTTTTAACAGCTTGCGCTAGCACCACCGAACAAGGCGCGGTCGACGTTGAGCGACGGCAAATGTTATTGGTGCCGAGTTCACAAATTACCGCCATGTCCGCGCAAGCTTATGAACAAGTCAAAGCTGAAGCTGCACAAAAAGGTCAATTAGACAAAAATCCCCAGCAACTGCGTCGCGTGCAAGATGTAGCCAAACGAATTGTTCCAGCGACTGGTGCCTTTCGCAAAGACGCACCCGGCTGGGCGTGGGAAGTTCATGTGGTTAACAGTGCAGAGCTAAACGCCTACTGCATGCCCGGTGGAAAAATAATTTTTTACTCCGGCATTATTGAAAAGCTTCAGCTCACGGATGGCGAAATTGCAGCTATTATGGGCCATGAGGTGGCGCATGCCTTACGGGAGCATGGCCGCGAACGCATGTCTGAAGAGCTATTAAAAAATATTAGCCTTGAACTTTTAGTGGCCAGCGGAAAACTTGACGCGAAATACGCAGGCCTTGCTAGCACGGTTGGGACTTTGGCTATCACTTTGCCCCATAGTCGGCGCGAAGAATCTGAAGCCGACACCATTGGTCTTGAACTGATGGCCCGGGCTGGATATGACCCTCACGAAGCACTGAGTTTGTGGCGCAAAATGGCCAACGTCGGTGGCGCTAAACCACCGGAAATTCTCAGCACGCATCCCGCAGATGCCACGCGAATTCGCGAGCTCGAAAGTCTTCTGCCGAAAGTGATGCCTCTTTATCATCCGCGGTAATTTTTAAAAAACTGAATAAGTTTTTGTCACGTCCTGCGCCATGTGCAGATCGTCGACATTTGCTGTAAGTCAGCCGCCCTTATCCGTCGAGCCTTTTGCAAGACTACTAGAGGAGTGAAATTCTCCTTACAACGCCTTATTTTGAGACTCGCATCTGCCGTGGCACTAGCTATAAGCTTAAACGCCTGCGGCCGCATGGGGGCGCAAGACAACGACACCAACGCCCAGCAAATCAGCACTCCCAGTCATGATGGCGGTGGCACCGCTACCACACTGTTTAAACCTGAGCCATTGCTATGGGAAGCTCACCAAAAAGACGGTTTATTATGGTCTTCATTTGCGTACCAAATTATTGGCAATGATGTTGCCGACGTCCTACTTCCGGGCAGTATCGACATTAAGGATTTTTGTTCCAACTATGACTCGCTAAGCGATTCGGCGCGAGTTAATTTTTGGGCATTTTTGATTTCTGCAGTGGCAAAGTATGAAAGCGGGTTTGATCCTCTCTCGCGTATGGTAGAATCAACAATGGGAACTGATCCCATCACTGGTTTACCAGTTTACTCAGAAGGTCTGTTACAGCTTTCTTATCAAGACATTCAAGCCTATCCGTTTTGTGCTTTTGATTGGCAGGCTGATAAAACTAAAGCGCCTAGCTCGAGTAAAAAAACCATTCTAGATCCATTTAAAAACTTAGAATGTGGAATTCGCATTTTGGCCCAGCAAATCCATAGAACAAAACGCATTGCTCTTAGCTCGGGAGTGTATTGGTCGACTTTAAAAGTAAATGGCAAATACACTAAGCTTCCAGAAATTCAAAAACTAACTCAGGGCTTGCCGTTTTGCTCCCCACCCAATTAGCGGAATTTCGCTAAATGGAATGGATTTCTTGGGTTGGCAATGAGCTAATCCAATCGGTTAAGGTCAATCCCACCTTTTGCGCTTCATTCTCAATCAGCAAAAATGGTGACTCTGCTATGGTCTGGCTTTTTAAAAAATGTAATAGGGAATTTAGATTTTTTACTGAGCGGCAACTGCGTAGCATGATTTCGACTTCGCCATCGCTCATGTTTTTTGACACGCGTTGAAAGGCTGCGCTCCATACTACGTCTAGCCACTTCTCCTGTTGCTCATTTAACGAACGGGCGCATTTTTCGGCGAGTGAATCTAAATCAAGCATAGAATTACGTTAGGTGCTCACGCGATTGTAGTCATCCAAATAACGAACAATATCGTCTTCACCAAAATAAGATCCGGTTTGTACTTCAATAAAAATAAGCGGCACTTTGCCTGGGTTACGCATACGATGTTTGGCGCCCACTGGAATATGAATAGACTGCCCCACTTCAAGAACGATTTTCTTTTCATTCAGAGTCACTTCGGCTTGACCTGCAATAATCACCCAGTGTTCGGAACGCTGGGTATGGCTTTGATAAGATAACTGCGCTCCCGGATCGACCATAATTTTTTTGGTCTTAAAGCTCTTTTCATCCGCCAAGATTTCAAAGCCTCCCCACGGACGCGATTCGTGCAAATGTTCGGTGGCCGCAGGCAAATGGGCTTCGCGCATAGAATCAACTAGCTCCTTCACTTTTTGCGAGGAGCCTTTTTTGCTCACTAACAATGCATCGGGAGTGTCCACTACAATCAAATCTGTCACGTCCACTAAGCCCACAACTTTGTTGTGCACCGAAAACACGTAGTTATTTTCTGAATTTTGATTAAATACTTGGGCGAGGGAGCGTGAACGAAGCGCCGTGGATTCTTCAGCCACTCGCGCCACCTCATCCCATGAACCCACATCACTCCAACCCATTGCGCAGGGGACACAAGCCTGGTCCTTTAGTTTTTCCATAATGGCGTAATCAAAAGAAATACTCTCAACCATTGCGTAATTGTAATGCGCCTCTTTCATATCCAAACCGATGCGCTCGATTTTTTCCCATAGTTGGGGTTGGAGAGTGCGAAATTGCTCGGCCATTTTTCCCACTTCAAAAACAAACATTCCCGCATTCCAAAAATGATGACCCGATTGCAAATATTTTTTAGCGGTAGGCAAATCAGGTTTTTCTCTAAAGCCTTTAACGCGAAAGGCTTGCAGCTCTTTGCCGCCGCCCACTCGTTCATCGCCCACTTCGATATAGCCATAGCCCGTGGCAGGTCCCCGCGGTAGCACCCCTAAGGTCACCACAAATCCCTCGCGCGCCACCTGCTCCGCAATCTTAACGGCGCTGTGAAACATTCTTTCATCGGCAATCAAATGGTCTGAGGGAAACACTCCCACAATTTCTCGCTGTTGCCCACGTAGCGATAAAATATGGCAAAGCAGCGCCAGCGCCGGCCCGGTGTTTTTACCCATAGGTTCCAAAATCACATTTTGGGTTTTTAATCCTTCTTGCTTTACGGCCCGATGAGTCAGGGATTCCATATTTTGCGTAGTTAAAATATGCACTTCACCTAATGCTTTGAGACGGCGAATGGTATTATCCAGAAAGGATCCATCATAGAATTCACAGAATTGCTTGGGATAAGACGCTCGCGAAACAGGCCATAACCGAGTGCCACTGCCGCCGGAAAGGATCACCGGAATCATGAAAACAACTCCTTAGTTAGCGATAGGTTGACGACCGGACTTTACCTCATGCAAGTTCTAACAAAAAGGATCTTCGAAGTGAAAACTATCCCATTTATTGACTTGAAAGCACAGTATCAAGCTCTGCGCGAGCCCATCGCCGCTCGCATCGCAAAAGTTCTCGATCATGGCTTATTTATTATGGGCCCAGAGGTTGAGGAAGTGGAGCGTAAACTTTGCGAATTTTCTGGCGCCAAACACACCATTGTTTGTGCCAGCGGAACTGATGCCGCGATTTTAGCAATGATGGCCTTAGGTCTAGGTGCGGGCGATGAGATTATTATGCCTGCCTTTTCATTTATCGCCACAGCAGAAACCGCCGTTTTAGTGGGCGCAACGCCAGTGTATGTCGATGTGGATAAAAAAACTTATAACCTCGATGTGCAACAATTAGAAAAAGCCCTAAGCCCTAAGACCAAAGCTATTCATCCGGTTTCGCTTTACGGCCAGCCTGCAGAGATGGACGAAATCAATGCCTTCGCGGCCAAACATGGTTTGCATGTGATTGAAGATGCGGCACAAAGTTTTGGCGCGCGCTACAAAGGGCGCTGCAGTGGAATTTTAAGTGAGATCGGTGTGACCTCATTTTTTCCCGCCAAGCCGCTGGGTTGTTATGGTGATGGCGGAGCCGCTTTTACCAACGACGATACTTTAGCTGAAGCCATGCGCGAAATCCGCAATCATGGGCAAAAGACACGCTATTATCACACGCGCATTGGTATCAACGGACGCTTAGATACTTTGCAGTGCGCGATTTTGTTGCCAAAACTCGAACGCTTTCCTTGGGAGCTAGAACGCCGTACCCGCGTCGCTCAACGCTACAATACAGCTTTTCGTGAACTCGAATCTAGTGGCGTAGTATTGCCGGATTTAGCGCCAGGCCGAACCAGCAGTTGGGCGCAGTATACGTTACAAGTTTCAGGACGTGAGCAACTGCAAAAATTTTTGCAAGACAACGGCGTGCCCACAGCGGTTCATTATCCACGCACCATGCCCGATCAACCGGCCTACAAAGATCATGGCCGAACACTAAATATCGAGTTCAGTCGCCAGCTTGCACAAAGAGTTGTGAGCTTGCCTCTTTATCCTGATATGAGCGACGATCAACAAGACTACGTTATTGAAACAGTTCTGAAATATTTCTCTAAGAGGTCAAATTCATGACTCTGATTTTAAAACAGGTTTTTGCATTTTTAAAAATGCTCAATTCAGAAACGGGACATAACTCCCTTGCAGCGGGTATTGCCGCAGGGTTTATTTTGGGCATGACACCGCTTTTGAGTTTGCAAGGCCTCTTAGTGCTGGTTTGTATTTTTGTTTTTCGCATCCAAATGGGCGCCGCTTTTTTAGCAGCTTTCTTTTTTGCATTTATCGGTTGGCTCTTAGATCCAGCCTTTCATGCCATCGGTACAGCGGTACTCGAAATGAATGGTCTCGCTCCACTATTTACACAAATGTACAATATGCCTTTAGTGCCACTTACACGTTTTAATAATTCTATCGTGATGGGATCCGCAGTTTTGACTATTGCTCTAAGCCCCGTGATTTATTTTATCAGCCTTTATATTATTTTAAAATATCGCCAAATTATTTTAGCACGCTTTAAAGAAACCAAGTTTTGGAAAGCCATTAAAGCCACATCCCTTTACAATTGGTATTACAGCTATGACAAACTCTACCGATAACATTCCACAAGTTAAGAAAAAGGGGCCGATCCGCACCGGCGCCGTTGTGCCTACACTTATTTTCACTGTCCTGATTGGGGTTTATTTTACGCTCTTCTTCGATGGCAATTTACGTCGGGGTTTAGAATACGCCGGAAGCCATATCAATGGCGCCGAAGTTGATGTCCGCCGCGTTTCCACAAGTTTTATCCACGCCAGTTTAGAAATCAACGATATCGAACTGACTGACAAAGAACATCCTGAGCGCAACACCATTCAAGTAGGCACCATTCATTTTCAAATGTCCTGGGATGCACTTTTGCGCGCTAAAATTTTGGTGAATGACGCCTCCATTTTAAATATCCAGGCTCTCACTCCCCGCGCGCGCCCCGGTTATGTGATCCCGCCCACTCCTCCAAGCTCGAGCAAATCGACAGTGCTCGATAAAGTGCAAAGCCAAGTGGTTGAACAAACCCGCAAAAAATATAACGGAAATTTTTTAGGTGACGTGGCTGGGATCCTTGGTGGCGCCGATCCACAAAGCCAACTAAAAAATATTCAAGGCGAACTCAAATCCGAGGCGCGCATCAAAGAATTGCAAAAAGACTTAGCCGAAAAAAAAACCAAGTGGGATGAACGCATCAAGCAGCTGCCGCAGAGCAAAGAGCTACAAGCGTATAACGATCGTATCAAGGCACTGAAATTCGATTTTAATAATCCCGGCGAATTGGCCAAAAGCGTTCAAGAAGCACAAAAAATAATTAATGAAGCTAGCGAAAAGGTAAAACTCATAGATCAAACGCAAAAAGACTTAAAAGCTGATGTGAATGGTTACACACAAGCTTATAAGGATTTAGAAAAATTGATTCAAGAAGACGTAAGCAGTTTACAAAGTCGCCTTAAGCTTCCCAATATTGATGCCAAGGAATTTTCACAACAGCTGTTTATGCATATGATTGAAGAAAAGCTTGGCGGAATGGCTAAATACGTGGAGCTGGCGAGACAGTATATGCCGCCCAAAAAAACCGCTGAGCAAAAGCAAGCGGAAAAAGCTGAGCAAGTGCTTCCCCCAAAACGCGGTCAGGGCAAAACCTATCGTTTTCCTATTACGACGGGCTATCCTTTATTTTGGTTAAAGCATGCGGCCATCAGTTCCGAAGTGAGCTCCAGTGCTTTTAGTGGCGATATCAAAGGTGAGATTAAAGATCTAACGACTGATCCCGCATTTATCGGACGCCCTACTTTGCTGCTCGCCCACGGTGAATTTCCCAAGCAAGACATCCATGGTTTCGATGCTAAGATAACTTTGGATCACACCACCGATGTGGCCAAGGAAAGTATGATCCTTAAGGTAGATCATTTTCCAGTAGGCGATAAAAAACTTTCGGACAGTCCTGACGTGCGCTTAGGGATTAGTAAAGCAAGTGGCAGCAGCCAAGTCGACGCCACCTTTGTAAATCAAGAGATCACCATGGCGATGCACAATACCTTTTCTGATATCAAATACGACCTGGCAGCAAAAAACCAAGTGGTGCAAGAAATTATCGATGCCGTATTAAAAGGAATTCCAACGGTAAATGTCGACGCGCAAATCAAAGGCTCACTGAGCGACTTAGATATTCATATTAACTCCAACCTAGGCGAAGAACTTTCCAAAGGTTTTCAAAAACAATTGCAAGCTAAGATTGAACAAGCCAAAGCCCAGCTCAAAAAATTAATCGACGAAAAAATTGGTGCGAATCGCGCTAAACTCAAAGGCGATATGGACAAAATCACCGGTGATTTAACCAAAAACGTCGATGGCAAAAAAGGTGAAGCCGATAAAGCCGTTAAGGATGCCCAAAACCAAGTCAATTCGCAAAAAGGCGGCCAACAAAAGCAGCTCGAAGAACAGGGTAAAAAGTTACTAAAGAAGTTCGGATTTTAACTCTAAAACTCCGCTCGATAAGGAGATGAACCTTACCAAGCAGATGAACCTTACCGCGGTTTTCCATTATCGTAATTTGACTAAATAGATGGTCTATACAAAGCTTGATCAATTTGAAAATCAACTGGATGAAGTAGGCCCCTCAATTAGTCAAATTACGATAACAGAAAATCGCTGTGACTGTGACATTGAAGTTTCTCAAGTAAAATTCCAGCGGATATTCGTTTGAGTACCTTCTATAAACTAGTTAATGTTTTCATCAATGATCCGCACTCTTATAGTTCTGCTACTAAATTTTGCGATTTGCACCGCCACTGAAACAGAAATGGCAAAGAGCTGTATTCAAAATGCCAACGATCTCTATGATCCGGCACGAGTATTTAAGAGTGGCTTCTTCAACGGTAAGTGCGTGGACGCGACAAGTGTGCGGCCGGTGCAAATTCTTGCCGAGGACACCAAGCAAATCATCGTAGCTAATTTTTACGACCGCGGTAGATTTTGGCGCGCCACTGTTCCACGACACTCAGTTCGCCAAGTGTTATTTCAAATCGTGCCGTTTGAAAGTGGAGTGCCCTTGGTTCAAGCTGCACATACTCAGTTTCGCTTTTTGTTAAAACCCGAACGAGAAATTTTACTTGAGGCCCAAGAAAAAAGCCCCGGCGAAAAATCCTCCACTCAGGATGTCATTATCTCCAGCACCTATACGGCCCCGAGCGGTGAAGAGTACAGCGCTCTTAAAAGCCTTGGCGCTAGTTACGGAATTGTCACACGCTTTATGTCTTCCATCGCGCGCGGCAAGGAGGAAATTGGCAAAGACAAGAGCATCGTTCGGCAATTTATACTCCATTTAAGTGAAGCGGAAATGACTGAGCTTCTTTTTCTGGCCCTTAAACGCTCAGCCACTGACGGCTACTCGCAAAGTTATAATTTAAGATCCAACAATTGCACCACCATCGCCTTTGAACTGCTTGATCAACTGCGCCCCTCCCTAGATGTCGCGCCAGTTCAAGGAAGTCTGTGGAACATTCGTGACGAGTTTATCGGTCCATCAATTAAAGGTTTGCGCGACCGAAACTTGATTGATAACAAAAGTGAAATCGCCCCGATGAACGCCGAAATGAAATTTTAGTGTAGAATTTAATCGCCGATTAATCACGGTCGTAGTCGGTAATACAGGCCAGCAACACTATGCGACTGAGGACTACACTCCTTGGATCGCGACGTAAACCAGCTGAATCCATAGCGCTAAAATGATTAACCACCCTAACGCAAAAGCAGCAACTCTTCTTTGCAAGACGTTTCTACCCAGTAAAATCCACGAATGTATACCTCGGCTAACAACAAACAACCACGCTAGCAGAACTGTGAGCTGGTTTGCCTGGCCCAATTCAATAAAAACCGCACAAGTAATCAAGAAAAGGAGCGGAACTTGAAATTGGTTGTCGTAATGGCGACCAACCAAAACGACCTTTTCAGAGGGTGGCTCGCCAAGTTGAGCCTTGTAATATTTTGGATGGACTTGCCCGCCCTTAATAGCACTGACCCGAGTTCTGAACATGTGGACAGTTGCAATCCACATGAAAAGCACATAAGTCGCCATAGGAAAAATCAATTCGCTTTTCATCCGTGGTGATTTGATAACCTGAGAGGTATGGCGGGTCACCAAAAAAATTGGTTCCTCAAGACCAGTCCCGGGACCGGTCGATATTCAATCCACTTTAACAAAATGAACGGGATAATTCGCAAATCCTGTGAATTGAAATCCCTTAAACTCGACTTTACGATCGACTTCGGAACGATAAGACATAGCCATTTCTCCCATGGCAAAAAAGCCAGGATTTAAAAAAACTAAACGTAGGACTCCCGTTTTTTCATCCCAATCTGCAAACATATAACTAAAGATCAAAGACGAGCCGCCATGAAATTTGTCATCCGTAGAAAAGTAGCCGATTAACTTTTGATCAGGGCGCTTGCTGATAATCAATGTTCCTACATTCTTTCCAAGTGAACCATGATAGTGGCCAAGTACCTGATCGACGCTGAGAATAGCGGGCGGAGCTCCTAGTAAGAGCTCTTTTACAGTTGCGATTTTTTTTCCGCTGATCAAATAGGCAAAAGAAGTGCTGGGATCAAAAAGCCTGCCCCGAACGGCCTGACTGTGGGGATCTACACTAAGATCAAAGAATGAAAAGCGACCAGTGCCGGTTGAAAACCCAGAGCCGATACGCGGTAGGCCGCTAATTTGATTAGCGTCAGTGGGACCGACAGCCGCCAACATAAAGGTGTCGATAACTTCACCCAGGGATGCGCTTGAAAAAGAAGCCCACACTCCAAAGGGTGTTCGCGTGTCAGACAGCGAGAGGCGATCGAGATTTTTAAAAGGAAAATTGGCACATTTCGGAGCAGGCTCATTACAAGTGAGGCGAATATCGTAAATGCCCTCAATTTCAGGATTCATGGTTAATGTAGAAGGTGACCCACCAACTACAGGTTGTGCAAAGAGCGAACTCGCAAAAAGAACATGACCTACAAGCGCTGCAAGTTTCATAAGTCCCCCCTAAGAGCTCCGGTGATACCACGGTGCCCTAGCGGGCTAAACCGCAACCTGCGCAAAATGCGGTGCATTAATTGTAATAAATCCGATTTCTCGCTCCACCATGATTTGGTAAGTGACCTTTCCAGCACAATTCGGGGGGAAAATTGCTTAGAGAAATTATATTTACGTTCGGCCTATTGTCTTCTTCAATGGCCTTTGCCGGTTACGATGATGTTTATAATCCCGATACCTTCTGGGGCCCAAAAGGAGATGCGCGCCACTGCCCGTTTACTAAAGAACAGTGGTTTGCAGCCTTGGCGAACTATCACCCAGAATGGCAGTACAATCCTTATGTGGCCTATCCAGTATGCGTAAAGATGTATCAGACCTACGATTATCGCCGCACCACTAACTAAAGGTCTAAAATCTTAGCAAAAAAATCGAAGGCCATTGGGTCATCCCACAATTGCTCGCCGGCCACTTTACGCACCAAGCGATGTTCTTTGGTTAATACATATGTTTCAGGCAGTTGATCTGTTCCAAATAACTCGCCAGTGGTTCGTTCGCGGTCCCACAAAATCACAAAATTTTTAGGAACTCCACCTAGTGTGGCTATAAAGCTATCCAAGTCTTCGCGGCTATGATCATGAGAAATCGCCAGCACAGTCAACTTACCATTAAAATGCTCAACCAAACGCTTAAGCGATGGAAACTCCTTTACGCAAGGAGCACACCACGACGCCCACAGATTGACCAACACCGGCTGCCCAGCAAAATCATGAAGCGAAACCTTTTTGCCCTGCAAATCAGGCAAAGTAAAATCGGGGACACCCTGTTTTTCTAATTCATTTAAACGCAAGGTCGCCGATGATGGACGCATTCCACGGGTGAGAAACTCCCAATAGTAGCGAAGGGGAATGGCCAGCAATAAGGCTGTTACAACAACAGCCAATAAGCCCTTTAAACTAAACATATTTGCAAGGAATTAAACGCGGGACTCACGACGAGACTTGTTCTGAATCTGTCGTACATTCTTGCGCAGTCTCGCTTTTTCAGCAGCGCGAACTTTAGCACGGCTACCTGCAGCCTCTGCATCACCCTTAACAGTTTCGTCAGTGGTCGCAGCAGGCGGAACATAATCGACAAATTCTAAAAACGCGATATCCGATTGATCTCCGGGACGAGCACCAATTTTCACGATGCGCGTGTAACCGCCTTCGCGCTTGGCAAAACGCTTGGACAAATCACCCGCCAAAATATTAACCACTTCGTCATTGGGAAAACGCGACAACAATAACCGACGCGCATTTAAACCCCCACGCTTACCCAAGGTAATCGCCTTTTCAACCTGACGACGAACCTCTTTAGCGCGAGTGACATTAATTTTTATGCGGCCGTGCTGAACCAAAGAATAAACATACCCACGCATCAGGGCCTTAAGGGGCCCTGGTCGGCGGTGAAAATTACTCTTTTTTGATCTGTGTTTCATGTCTTCTTCCGTTCTTTACACTATTGGGGTGTGCCGTTTCCGCGGGGGGCACCAGCTGTGGCTGCGGGCGGAGTTGCGGCCGGTGGAGTCGGCTTAATGGGATTGTTTGGATCCCAACCTGGAGGCGGCCAGCCATCGACTTTCATACCCAGCGATAAACCCATATTCGACAAAATCTCTTTGATCTCATTGAGGGATTTGCGGCCAAAGTTTTTAGTTTTTAGCATTTCAGCTTCAGTCTTACTAACCAACTCGCCAATGTAACGAATATTGGCGTTCTTTAGACAATTCGCCGAGCGCACCGACAATTCTAAATCGTCTACAGAACGAAATAGATTTTCGTTAAACTGCGGAGAGCGACTGTCTTCTTCTTCAGCCACGGGCTCCATATTTTCATCAAAGGTCAAAAAGATCTGTAGCTGCTCTTTTAAAATTTTAGAACCTAGAGCCACAGCTTCTTCAGGCTTAAGTGAACCATCCGTCCAAACTTCTAAACTAAGTGCATCGTAATCTGTGCGCTGAGCAACCCGAGCCGCATTGACAACGTAATTCACTCGGCGAATGGGGCTGTGGAGAGCATCGACGGCAATGTAACCAACAGGCAAGTCTTTGCCTTTGCCTTCGGCTTCAATGTATCCGCGACCAAAAGAAATAATTAGTTCAGCTTCGAAGCGAGCGTCTTTGCCCAAGGTGGCCAAATGCTGATCTGGATTTAAAACTTCAATACCTTCAATTAACTGAATATCACCAGCCGTAACCTTGCCCGGACCAGTTTTTGAAATCCGTAAAACTTTTGTCTCCGGATCAAACTGACGAAAGCGCACTTCTTTTAAATTTAAAATAATATCGGTTACGTCTTCGAGAACATCCGGAAGTGTACTGAATTCGTGAAGCACACCCTCAAACTTTACGGCAGAAACCGCAGAGCCCATCATTGAGCTAAGTAGCACTCGGCGCAAAGAGTTGCCCAATGTGACGCCAAAACCACGCTCAAGTGGCCGAACATGAAACTTGCCGTAACGTGACGTCAGAGTTTCTTTTTCGACTTCAAAACCCTTTGGTTTAATAAGTTCGCGCCAGAATTTGTAATAGTGCGGTTGCATAGCCAATTGTCCCATCATCACTCCATTCAAAAAAACGTATGTAAACTACAAATCAAAAAAAATTAAATGCGACGGCGTTTCGGCGGTCGGCAACCATTGTGCGGAATCGGTGTTAAATCTTTAAGCGAAGTTACACGTAAACCCAGCGACGCCAAGGCGCGAACCGCAGGCTCACGACCAGCTCCGGGCCCACGAACCACAACATCACAAGTCTTCATTCCCGCTTCTAAAGCTTTTTTACCGGCGTCTTCTGCGGCAACTTGAGCGGCAAAGGGAGTTCCCTTACGGCTGCCTTTGAAACCTTGCATGCCCGCACTCGACCAGCAAACTGTGTTGCCCGTCAAATCTGTGAAAGTCACAATCGTATTGCCAAATCCAGCTTGGATAAAACAACGCCCAATAGGGACATTGCGTTTGATTTTTTTCTTCGGTGCTGAAGGACCTTTTGCAGGTGCTTCTGCGGGTGCCGCTTTTGCATCAGCCATTAACTGTTACTCCTTAAACTATTTTTTTCTTGTTCGCGATTGTCTTACGCGGACCTTTGCGCATACGAGCATTCGAACGCGTGCGCTGACCTCGAACCGGAAGACCCTTTTTGTGGCGCGAACCGCGGTAACATCCTAAGTCCATCAAACGCTTAATACTCAGTCCAATTTCACGGCGCAGATCGCCTTCAACTTTATATTTTCGCTCGAGAACCGAGCGCAACTTAGCGACCTGTTCATCGGTTAAGGCATCGGTGCGCAGACTTGGCGCAAAACCAGTTTCTTTAACAATCTCACGCGCGCGCGTGATACCGATTCCATAGATATATTGAAGAGCAATTTCGATACGTTTATTTCTTGGCAAATCTACGCCAGCAATACGAGCCATTTTTTACCCTTATCCTTGTCTCTGTTTATGCTTTTTGTTTTCACAAATGACACGTAAAACACCGCGTCGGCGGATCACTTTACACTTGTTGCAAATGCGCTTCACGGAAGCTCTGACTTTCATACGAACCTCTAATACAACCCTTCGAAATTGCTCCGCTTTTCGCGGAATCGGAGGGGCACAAAGAATGCAAGCGGTGAGGCTAACACCCACGTTTTACCAAGTCCAGCACTTTCTAAAAATGCAATTGATCAGTGCTTGACATGGAGAGCGCTACTCATTCTCTTAAATACTTCTTCACTCGTCCCCAATCCGTCGACTTCGACGTAAGGGCCCTTCAACTTATAATAATCTTTCAATGGACGTGTGCTTTTTTCGTAAGCTTCAAGGCGGGTACGGATGACGTCTTCTTTGTCATCTGGCCGTTGCAGGACCTGGCCACCGCACACATCACAAACACCGTCTTTTTGCGGAGGCTTAGCCTCAATATGGTAAGTCGCACCGCAGTTTTTACACACTCGCCGCCCTGTCAAGCGCCCCAGCAGCTTAGCTAACGGCACTTCTAAAAACACCGTCTTATCAATTTTTAATCCCAATTGTTCGATCAACTTCTCTAAAGCCCCTGCTTGAACCACATTGCGCGGAAACCCATCGAGAATAAAACCCTTACCATTTAAACTACTTAAAACTTCTTCCACCAAACCGATAGTTATGGAGTCTGGGACTAGCTCTCCACGATCTAAAAAACCTTTAGCCTCTTTACCCAATTTAGTCTGATTTTTAATGGCTGCACGAAACAAGTCGCCGGTGCTGATATGTTGCATCTGCATGCGCTCAATAAGCAGCGCAGACTGTGTTCCTTTACCCGCGCCCGGAGGACCAAATAAAATCAGGTTCAATATTGAACCCTCCGGTTCTTAAGTTTTACGCCCTTAAGTAGACCTTCATACCGCGCAGTTAGAAGATGAGATTGAATTTGCTGACTTGTATCTAAAGCCACGCCCACCAAAATCAATAGACTCGTACCGCCAAAATAAAACGGCACCTTAAACTGCTGAATCAACATGGTAGGAATAATACAAATGGTGCTTAGGTAAATGGCACCAGTTACGGTCAATCGATCTAACACTTTTTTAATATAGTCGGCAGTGCTTTTACCGGCGCGAATTCCCGGAATAAAGCCGCCATACTTTTTTAAATTGTCGGACACTTCGACTGGATTAAAAACAATCTCGGTATAGAAAAAGCAAAAGAACACAATCAAACCAACAAAGATCAAATTGTAAAGCGGATGATTGGGATGCAAAGAGTCCGCAAAAGATTTGAGCATGGGATTTTGCACAAACTGGGACATCGTGGCTGGAAACATCAAAAGACTGCTCGCAAAGATAGGCGGAATCACATTTGAAAAATTAATTTTCATCGGTAAGTGACTAGCCTGGGCCTGCGACATGCCCTCTCGAGTCGGTGCACGCTGCGAATACTGAATGGGGATTCGTCGCTGCCCTACTTCTAAAAATACGATCACGGCAATAATTAGCACCATGGTGGCGATAATTCCAAGCGCAATGGCTCCGTTCATCTCACCAGTTTGGACCATATGCCATAAGCGCAGAGCACCACTCGGCAACCCCGCAGCAATACCCGAAAAAATAATTAAACTTGAACCATTGCCAATGCCACGTTCAGTAATTTGCTCGCCCAGCCACATAATAAAACATGTGCCCGAAATAAGAGTAATTATGGTCATAGCGCGAAACGACAGAAAGGGCGCAAATGAAAGTGTAGTTACTAGCGGCAAACCATGGGGATCTGTGGCGTGCTGTAAAAATGATGACATCGCATAGCCTTGCACAAAAGCCAGAAGAATAGTGGCGTAGCGCGTGTACTGATTGATTTTCTTTCGCCCCGGCTCGCCCTCTTTTTTTAGTTGTTCTAAATAAGGAACAGCAGTTTGGAGCAGCTGAAAAATAATGGAAGCTGAGATATAAGGCATAATCCCAAGGGCAAAAACACTGAAGCGCTCAAGCGCCCCACCGCTAAAAGTATTGAACAAACCGAAAATACCGCCAGCTTGAGATTCAAAAAATGCCACCATGCGATTGGCATCCACTCCCGGAACGGGAACATGCACGCCCAAACGATAAATAGCCAAAACTCCTAATGTGAACAAAATTCGTTTACGAAGCTCCGCGGGGATGCTTACTCCTGATGTAGCCACTAAAGAACCTCTGCTTTTCCTCCGGCCTTTTCTAAGGCGGCTTTGGCGCTCTCGCTGAACTTATGAGCGCGCACTGTTAAACCTTTGGGTGCGTCGCCGCGACCTAAAATTTTAATTCGTGCTGTTTTGCCCACAAGTCCTGCTTTTGCCAAATCTTCCGGTCCCACATTGCCTGAAAATGCCTGAAGTTGGTTTAAATTCAAAATCTCAAAATCATTACTAAATGCCGTGTTCGAAAATCCCACCTTAGGCATGCGGCGAATTAAAGGTGTTTGTCCTCCTTCAAAACCGCGGCGAATGGGGGTGCCTTTTCGCGCCTTTTGCCCCTTGCCACCTTTGGTTGAAGTGCCACCTTTGCCTGAACCGCGTCCACGACCTAAAGCCTTTTTGTTGTGGGTGGAGCCGCGAAATACTTTTAAATTCGATAAGCTGCTCATTTTACTTCTCCACTTGCACTTCTAGCAGATGCTGAATTTTATAAATCTGGCCACGGTTTGCTGGATTATCGGCGATCAGTTTAACGTCATTGATCTTACGCAAACCCAAACAACGAGCTGCATCGCGCTGACTACCAGTTGTCCCAATCAATCCGCGTTTTAGTCTAATTTTAAAGCTCTTTTTGCCAGCCATATTTACCTCTACTCAGCTTTGGTGGGTCGACGGTCAATCAATTGACTCAAGCCATCCATTGTCGCCCGCACTGCATTGTGTGGATTAGTGGTGCCCACGCACTTAGTTAAAATATCTTTAATGCCAACAGCTTCTAAAACTGCGCGTACGGGACCCCCCGCAATAACGCCAGTACCAGGTGAAGCAGGAATCAAAATCACTTTGGCCGCGCCAAATGTTCCCGTAACTTGATGGGGAATGGTGCGGTTTTCTTTGAGTTTCATTTTTTGCAAAGATTTTTTAGCAATGCGCCCGGCCTTGCCGATAGCTTCAGGAACTTCGCCCGCTTTACCGGTGCCAAATCCTACATCACCTTGTCCGTTGCCACATACCACAAGGGCAGAGAATGAAAATCGCCGGCCACCCTTAACGACCTTGGCCACACGATTAATGGCCACGACTCTCTCTTGCACTTCACTACTTTGATTTTCCACTACTTTGCTCCTTAAATTCTCTAGAAGCTTAAACCCGCTTCACGGGCGCCCTCTGCAACAGCTTTAATTCGACCATGAAACACATAACCACTACGATCAAAAACCACCGACTTAATATTTTTGCTCAACGCACGCTTGCCGAGCTCTTGGCCCACTTGCTTTGCCGAACCCAGATTTTTGGTATTCAGTTTAGCTTCGACAGTGGAATAGGAAACCAATGTGCGTCCCACGCTATCGTCCACAATCTGTGCATAAATATGGCGACCACTTCGAAACACACTGAGGCGCGGACGCTCGGTGCTGCCATCCACTTTTTTACGAATCCGCGCTTTATTTTTTAAGCGTTTGTTCACTTTATGTGACGTCTTGTTTTTTAACTTAATGCGAATCACTACACACCTCTACTTAGCCGCGGACTTGCCGGCTTTGCGACGAATTGTTTCGTCAGCATATTTAATACCTTTTCCAAGATAGGGCTCAGGGGGCCGAAAGCCGCGAATCTTCGCAGCCACTTGACCCACTTGTTCTCGATTGGGGCCAGTAATAGTAATCTTAGTTTGCTTCTCAACCGTAATTTCAATTCCCTGAGGAATCATAAATACCACTGGATGACTGTAACCCAAGCTTAGTTCTAATTTTTTGCCACTGACCGCCGCTCGGTAGCCTACGCCGTTGAGCTCTAAATCTTTTGACCAACCTTTAGAAACGCCCGTGACAGCATTTTGAATCAAGGCGCGATAAAGGCCATGATAAGCACGCGAAGTCGGCAATTCATTAGTTTTGCTAAGCACAACTTTACCGTCTTCGATCTTAGCTTTGATCTCCGGACGCATGCGTACAGTCATCGAATGCTTTGCGCCTTTCACCACCACCTCATTGGCTGGGGTGATCGTGATTTGCACGGCTTTATCGAAGTAAACTGGTGAGCGACCTACACGTGACATATTTTACCTACCAAACGTTACACAGCACTTCGCCGCCGAGGTTTTCTTTTTTAGCGGTGTCGCCATCGACCACGCCTCGGTTGGTGCTAATGATTGAAATGCCAAATCCATTACGAACTTCGGGAATATCTTGCGACTTCACATAGACGCGGCGGCCAGGACGGCTGACTCGGTCGATGGAAGTGATAATCGGTTTACCTTTTTCGTTGTACTTTAAATAAACGCGCATCACGCCCTGTTTATCGTCGCGCACGACTTTAAAAGAACGGATGTAACCGTTATCGAGTAGAATTTTAGCAATTCCCACACGCACATTGGAAGCTGGAATATCCAGCTTTTCATGGCGGGCGGATCCTGCGTTACGAACTCTGCTTAAGAAATCCCCAATTGTATCCATATTTCAATTCACTCCTTAACGCTTTCTAAACGGTAAGCCCAACGCTTCCAGTAGGGCACGTCCCTGATTATCAGTTTCGGCTGAGGTGCATATAGTGATATTCATTCCACGCACGGCATCGGCCTTGTCGTAATCAATTTCGGGAAAAATAATTTGCTCTTTTAAACCCATGTTGTAGTTGCCACGGCCATCAAATCCGCGAGGCGAAAGTCCGCGAAAATCGCGCACGCGCGGCAATGACAAATGAATCAAGCGTTCTAAAAAACTCCACATGCGCTCTTTGCGTAAAGTCACCATCGCACCAATCGGCATGCCCTCACGCAATTTAAAATTGGAAATCGATTTTTTCGCCTTGGTAATGACCGCACGCTGACCCGTAATCGCTGTCAACTCATCGGCCGCATTGTTTAAAACTTTTGGATTTTTAACCGCTTCCGCTGTCGAGAGATTAATCACAATCTTTTTTAAGCCCGGCACTTGCATTCGACTCTTAAGCGCAAGCTCTTTCATTAAGGCGGGTACAATTTCGCCATCGTATCTCTCACGTAGTTGAATTTTGATTGGCTCAAAAGTCGAACGTGTGATCTTTACGGGAGCCGCATCTTTGCCCTTGCCCCCGCTAGGCTTCTTTTCTCGCTTTGGAGCTTTTTCTTCTTTATTTTCGTCAGCCATCTAAATCACCTCAGGAGCCAAGGAAACGATTTTTACAAACTGCTTGGCGCGCAGTTCTCTCGCTACCGGACCAAATATTCGCGTGCCAATGGGCTCTTTCGCCGCATTGATCAGCACTGCGGAATTGTCATCGAAGCGGATGTAACTGCCATCTGCACGTCGCAGCTTTTGCACTGTACGCACAATCACGGCCTTTGCTACATCGCCTTTTTTAACTTTAGAATTCGGCAAAGCTTCTTTGATCGAAACCACAATAATATCACCGATAGCTGCCCATCGGCGTTTAGTTCCGCCGAGTACTTTGATGCACATAACTTCGCGAGCGCCAGAATTATCGGCTACACGCAAGCGCGACTGAGTTTGAATCATATTTGTACTCCTTCAAGCTCGCGTTCACCACGCTCCACAACTTCCATCAAGCGCCAGCGTTTAGTTTTGCTTAAAGGCCTGGTCATTTGAATACGAACTTTGTCACCCTGTTTAGCTTCATTTTTTTCATCATGAGCTTTGAACACCGAGGTCTTTTTTAAATACTTGCCGTATTTCGGATGACGTACACGACGAAAAATCTTAACCGAGATGGTTTTATTCATCTTGTCGCTGACGACTTCGCCGACCACTTCCTGCATCCGACCACGCGCAGTTTCTTGTTTTTGAGTCACTTTAGCCATGGCTTATCCTCTATTGTTTCTTATTCCCAAGTTTCATCTGCAAAGCGGTCATTAAACGCGCGAGATCTTTACGTTTAAAGCGAATATCTAGCGGGTTACCCAGCTGACCAAGCGTGTGTTTCATACGCGCTTCAAACAATTCCGCACGCAACTGCAACGCACGCTTGCGCAACTCTGAACTGGTTAACTCTTGAACCTCTTCATACTTCATACTTACTCCCGAGCCACAAATCTGGTCTTAAATGGCAGTTTTGAAGCTGCCAACTGAAAGGCGGACTGCGCCTGCTCGCGCGAAACACCATTCATTTCAAACATAATTCGACCTGGTAAAATCATAGCTACCCACAACTCTGGATTACCTTTGCCAGATCCCATGCGAGTTTCCGCCGGCTTTTTAGTCAAAGGAAGATCTGGGTAAACACGCAACCACAATTTACCACCGCGTTTTACTGAGCGGCTGATTGCAATACGTGCAGCCTCTAATTGACGCGCACTTAAGCGGCCTGCTTCAATAGACGCCAAACCAAAATCACCAAAGGCCAAGGTGCTACCGCGAATTGCCATGCCCTTAAAACTAGGGCGATGCTGTCTACGCCACTTTACTCGCTTAGGACTTAACACGATTTGCCTCCTCGATCTCACGCGCGGAATAGACATCGCCTCTATAGATCCACACTTTAAGGCCAATCAGGCCGTAGGTGGTCAAAGCTTCTGCTGTTCCAAAATCGATGTCTGCACGCAAAGTGTGCAGCGGAACGCTTTTTTCGTTGTACCACTCTGAGCGCGCAATCTCGGCGCCGTCCAGTCGGCCACTCACGCGAATTTTTATTCCACGTACGCCACCTTTAACTGCAGCAGCCAAAGCCTTTTTAAGAGCGCGACGCCAAGAAATACGCTTTTCTAATTGTAGAGCGATATTTTCCGCCACCAATTGGGCATCAAGATCGGGTTTACGCACCTCTTGAATATTGACGAACACTTCATTGGTGGTCAGCGCTTGAATTTCAGCCTTAAGGGCATCAATGCCGGTGCCCTTTTTTCCGATCACTACACCAGGACGGGCGGTGGAAATAATAATCTTAACTTTGTTCGCGGCACGCTCAATTTCGATTTTTGCCACACCCGCATGCTTGAGCTTATCTTTAATAAACTTACGCAAGCGATAGTCTTCGCGAAAATTGATCTGATATTGCTTGCCCTTGGCGTACCAACGCGAGTCCCACGTTCTGATCACCCCGAGTCGAAAACCTACTGGATTAACCTTTTGTCCCACGAGTTTCCTTCCTTATTACTTTTCGGCCAGTACGACGTTGATATGGCTGATTTTACGTTTGATCTCTGAAGCACGGCCTTGAGCACGCGGACGAAAACGTTTAATCGCCGGGCCCATATCCACGGAAATATGTTTAACAAACAAAGTGTCGACGTCGATCACCTTTTTATGTTCCGCATTTGCTACTGCAGATTCGATTAACTTTTTAACTAAGACCGCACCTTTTTGACGCATAAAAGTCAAAGCCTTAAGGGCCTCGTTAACATCTTGTCCACGTACCACGTCCGCCACTAGCCTGGCTTTTTGGCAACCAATCCGTGCAAAATTTAAACTCGCCTTCACTTCCATAAAAATCCTCTATTTCTTCGCTGCCGGTGCAGCTGGAGCCGGTGCGCCGCCGCCTGGACCACCTGGTGCGCCAGGTCCGCCAACTTTTTTCTCAGCATGACCATTGAATGTTCGGGTCGGAGAAAACTCACCAAACTTATGACCAATCATATTTTCTGTTGCATAAACCGGAATAAATTTGCGGCCATTGTGCACAGCAAAGGTAAGGCCCACAGCCTCGGGCAGAACCGTCGAACGGCGCGACCAGGTTTTGATTACTTTTTTGTCGCCGTTGGCTTTCGCTGTTTCAATTTTTTTCAACAAATGGTGATCGATGTACGCACCTTTTTTTACTGAACGTCCCATGCCTATTTCCTCATTTTGCGTTTAGCACGCCGTTTTACAATCATGCCGTCGGTCCGTTTATTGTGACGAGTTTTTAAACCCTTACAATTCACTCCCCATGGAGTGACCGGATGATGTCCTTTACCTACACCCTCACCACCACCTAGTGGATGATCGATCGGGTTCATGGCTTGACCGCGAACTGAAGGACGAATGCCTCTCCAGCGCGCGCGACCAGCTTTGCCTAAACTAATATTTTCGTTGTCGGTATTGCCCACTTGGCCAATGCTCGCTCGGCAAACTGCTAAGATGTTGCGCACTTCACCTGAGGGCAATTTGATTTGGCAATATTGTCCGAGTTTAGCTACTAAAGTAGCCTCGCTGCCCGCGCCGCGAGCCAGTTGCCCGCCTTTGCCCGGACGCAATTCAACATTGTGAATTATAGTGCCGGCGGGAATAAAATTTAGAGGAAGATTATTGCCAGGTTTAATATCAGCTTGATCGCCTGATAAAACGCGGTCGCCCACATTTAAACCGATAGGGGCAATAATGTAGCGTTTTTCACCGTCTGTGTAATGCAAGAGTGCAATTCGGCAAGTGCGATTGGGATCATACTCAATAGCAGCTACAACAGCTGGCACATCAAATTTGTTACGTTTAAAATCAATATCACGATACAGACGTTTATGGCCGCCGCCCTTATAGCGAATCGATACATTACCATGATTGCTGCGACCTGCTTTACTATGCAGCCAGCTGGTCAAAGCTTTTTCCGGTTTAGTTTTTGTAATTTCGGCGAAATCATAACCAGTCATTGCGCGCCGACCGGGACTTCGTGGTTTAAAAATCTTAATCCCCATGATTATGCTCCCTCAAACAGGCTGATTTTTTCGCCTTTGCGCAAATGTACCAAAGCTTTTTTCCAAGATTCGGCCTGACCGATGCCAAACTTTGTGCGCTTGGCACGGCCGCGACACATGGCTGTGTTTACGCTTGTCACTTTGACGTGAAAGAACTTTTCAACAGCTTTTTTGATTTCAGTTTTTGTAGCCTTTTTATCGACTTCAAAAACGTAGATCCCGCGCTCTGCCAACAGGCTGTTTTTTTCGGTCACTAACGGGCGCTTAATTACGTAATACATAGTTATTTACCGTCCCCGCAACGCTCGACAATCTTTGCAATCGAGTCTTTGCTGATAATTGCAGTGTCGTATTTAAGTAAATCGTAAACATTTAGACCTTCGACACCATAGTAGCGAAATTTGGGCAGATTGCGGGCCGCACGCAAAAATTTGTCATTGGGCGAACCATCAATCATAACCGCTTTTTTTAAGCCAAGGCCGCTTAAGCGTTTAGCCAACTCTTTGGTTTTGCCATCGGAGGACATAGAATCTACGACTAAAAGGCGACCCTGTTTTTTAAGATGAGAAAGTGCTGTGCGCAGGCCTAAACGTTTTACTTTTTTAGGTAAAACATAGCTATAGTCGCGTGGCTCCGGACCAAAGGTGATACCTCCACCGGGCATCAAAGGAGATCGGATAGAACCTTGACGAGCATTACCAGTGCCTTTTTGTTTAAACGGCTTTTTTCCGCCGCCGCTGACTTCTGCACGGGTTTTAGCTTTGTGAGTACCGCGACGACGACAAGCTAGTTGCCAACGCACGACAGTTTGCATGATCTCGGGCTTAACAACGATATCAAATACCGTTGGCTCTAGTTCCACACTGCCCACTTTTTTCTTATCCCAACTGATTACATCTACCGTTGCCATACTCTACACTTTCGTTAAGCGGATCAAAGAATTGCGCGCTCCGGGAACGGAGCCTCGAATTAGCACTACATTTTCTTCAGGAATCACATCTACGATTTTTAAATTGGCAATCGTTGTGGTTTCATCGCCCCACTGACCGGCCATACGTTTACCGGGCATTACTCGACCCGGCCAAGTACGGTTACCGACAGAGCCAGGTTTGCGATGAAAACCAGAACCGTGAGTCGCAGGACCACCATTGAAGCCCCAGCGTCTGACTGGGCCTTGAAAGCCGCGTCCGCGCGAGAGACCGGTGATTTTTACGAGATCGCCCTTTTTTAAACTATCGATAGAAACCTTTTGGCCAATACTCACACCTTCAGGAAGTTTTTCTAAACGCACTTCGCGAATAAAACGCGCGCCATTTTCAAAACCCGTCTTAGCTAAATGTTTTTTTGCAGCGCCATTGGTTTGCGAAGCGCGGTCAGGAAGAAAAGCAACTTGCACAGCTTCGTAGCCATCGCTTTGTTTAGTTTTTACCTGTGACACAACCATGGGTTCATATTTTAAAACTGTAACTGGAATACGTTCACCCTCTGGGCTGAACACTGCGGACATTCCCACTTTGAATGCATACAGCCCATCCAGTTGCAAAGCCTCTGAGGTGGGTTGAGTAGTAGTAGTTTCTGTTGTTTCACTCATGACTTACGAACTCCCTTAAACAACCGACAGTTTGATTTCAACATCCACACCGGCTGAGAGATCAAGCTTCATCAGCTGATCAATCGTCTGTTGTGTGGGCTCTAAAATATCTAACAAACGTTTGTGCGTGCGCACTTCAAATTGCTCGCGCGATTTTTTATCGACGTGCGGAGAACGCAAAACAGTGTAACGATTAATACGTGTAGGAAGTGGAATTGGACCCGCAACTCGCGCACCCGTACGGCGTGCAGTTTCGACAATTTCTTTGGTCGATTGATCGAGTAATTTGTGATCGAATGCTCTTAAGCGAATGCGAATTTTTTGACTCTGCATAAAGACCTTCTCTTTGATTGACCAACCCACTAGACAAATGCAGACCATTTTCTAAGCGATCATCAACGTCCAGTCTCAACAAAATCAAAGGATTTTACCGACTTGGAAGCATATAGACCGGAGAACTTGAGCTGCAAGTCGGCGAGTATGCGCGAAGGTTCGGAATCTTGTCAAAGAAAAATCCTTGAATTTTCCGCAAGCTACGCTGTCAATCAGCGACCCAGGCGATTGAGGATTTCAGCTTCGACTTTCGGTGGAATGGGAGCGTACTGCTGAAACTCCATACTGAAACTAGCTCGCCCTTGACTGAGCGAGCGGATATCAGTGGCGTAACCGAATAAAGACGCCAATGGGGCTTCGGCCTGAATGACCTGTCCGCCTGGCTTAGGCGTCATGCTATGCACTTTGCCGCGACGCGAGTTTAGGTCCCCAATCACCGCCCCCATAAAGTCTTCAGGAGTAAAAATCTCGAGCTTAAAAACAGGCTCTAAAAGCTGAGATTTCACAGACTTAAGGGCTTCACGCAGCGCCATGCTGGCAGCTATTTTAAAAGCCATTTCGGTAGATTCTTTATCGCGCGTTTTGTAATTGAGAAAAGTAACTTTGACGCCCATCAGAGGGTAGCCGGCCAAGACACCCACATCTGAGGCTTCGATAGCGCCACTCTTTACCGCTGCCAACTGATCGGGAGTTAATCCCGGAAGAGCCTTAGATTCAAAGGTGACGCCACCTTCAAAGCCGCGCGGTTCTATCTTTAGGCTGACCTCGGCAAATTGCCTTTCACCGGCCACTTCGCGTTCAAATAATCCATGACCCTGTGCTGCAGCGGTAATTGCTTCGCGATAGGAAACTTGGGGTTTACCTACATTGGCTTTGATCTTGTATTCACGCAGCAAGCGATCGATTAAAATTTCAACGTGTAACTCGCCCATTCCCGAGAGCAACATTTGACCGGTTTCTGTATCAATACGTACCCGGGAGGAAGGATCCTCGTGCTGTAACCGTTCAAGGCCCTGCACCATTTTTTCTTGGTCCGCTGCGGATTTGGCTTCAATCGCTACGGAAATCACTGGTTCAGGAAAACTGATGCGCTCTAAAACAATGGGCCGCTTTTGATCGCAGAGTGTATCGCCTGTACCGGTGAATTTAAGACCGATCGCTGCACCGATATCGCCGGCTTTAATCTCGCTAACTTCAATACGGGAATTTGCATGCATGCGCACTAACCGCTGAATGCGCTCACGTTTTCCTGTGCGAGGATTAAGCAAAGTCTCACCGGCTTTTACAATACCGGAATAAACGCGAATAAAAGTGAGCGACCCGGCAAAAGAATCTGAGGCCACCTTAAAAGCTAGCGCTGCTGTGGGCTCGGCGAAATCGGTTTTGGCCAAAATTGAACGCTCTTCTTTGTTGGGATCTCGCCCCTCGACCGGCGGTACATCTAATGGACTTGGCAAAAAATCCAAGACGCCGTCAAGCAAAGGTTGTACGCCTTTTTTCTTAAAGGCCGAACCACAGAACACAGGATTTATTTTCATCGCTAAGGTTGCTTGGCGTAGGCCTGAGCGAATTTCTGTTGGCGTAAGGGTTTCGCCATTTAAATATTTATTCATCAGCGTGTCGTCTTGTTCTGCAGCCGCTTCAATCATTTGTTCGCGTAAGTAATTTACTTTTTGTGCGAGATCGCTGGGCACATCTACCACATCAATTTTTTCGCCCAAGTCGTCTTGCCATAAGTAGGCTTTGTTTTCGATCAAGTCCACGACGCCGCGAAAACTGTCTTCATTACCAATGGGATACTGCACTGGCACGGGGTGGGCTCCGAGCTTTTCGCGAATGGATTCGACGCTCATTTCAAAATCAGCACCAACGCGGTCCATTTTGTTAATAAAACAAATACGCGGCACTTTGTAGCGGTTGGCTTGACGCCAAACAGTTTCGGATTGCGGCTCAACGCCATTGACTCCGTCAAAAACGGCGACCGCTCCATCGAGAACGCGCAGTGAACGCTCGACTTCAATAGTAAAGTCCACATGACCAGGAGTATCGATTATATTTATGCGATGATCTTTCCAAAAACAGGTGGTGGCTGCTGCAGTAATGGTAATGCCGCGCTCTTGCTCTTGCTCCATCCAATCCATGACTGTATTGCCGTCATGCACTTCACCCATGCGGTGCGATTTGCCGGTATAAAAAAGTATGCGCTCGGTGGTGGTGGTTTTGCCTGCGTCGATATGGGCCATGATCCCGATATTGCGGGTAAATTTTAGGTCCTCAAGCTTCTGCGGATCGGTGGCACTCATCAAGTGAATTTTTGCCCTTGTTTTGCTCAGAAGTGAAGCCCATAATTTTTATTGGGAGGATTCGCTTATGAAATTCAATTTGGCTATTAGTCTATTTTTTTTAGCTGCTTCGGCTGGCGCCCAGGTTACCGGCCTAGAGGCTGCCGGAGGTTTTGAAACTAAATACACCTATGCTCGTCATTTGAGCAATGAAGCGCGTCCTATCCCCTGTGATTTTGTGGCCTTTACCGGAGATGATAAGCCAATTCCTAATGATTCAAAAAACGACAATGCGTGCACAGTGAGAAGGCCAGCGCCTATTGCCGTGGATACCACCTCAAAAAATTGTCTGGCTGACCAACAAAAAGCTGTAAATGCGGCTCTGCTCAGCAAAGACAATGTGATTCGCGAAGTGCGTAATGGACTTTTATTTTGCCAATGGCAAGGCATAGAGCCTGAGACTGGCTACGTTATTCATATTGAATTAGATGATCTACGCGCCATAAAACCGGTTACGGAAAAAGGTGCCCCTTATACACTTAGCTCAATGACTTTTGAGCCCGAATTATTTTCTTCTTTTACTGTTAAGGCTTCCCTGAGCGCGACAAATGATTTGAGAACTAATCATCCAGTTGTAAAATGTAATATTCAAAAAGCTGAGGATATAATTAAAGAAATTAAGAAAAAGTATAATGATCAGTTAAAGGCTCATATTCGCTCGCCAGCTCAGGGCTGCGCGACGGCTGTTTTGGCCCACAAGAAGCCATTAAACACTTCCGAGGAAAGTGAAGGTCAGCGCGAAGAATAGTCTTTAGGTAAGTGACTCCGCAGCGCTTGCGCATTACGGCACAAGCAAAAATGTCTTACCAATTGTAATGTGAGAACGCTTTATTGGCTTCGGCCATACGATGCACATCTTCTTTTTTCTTAATGGCATTGCCGCGATTGGCGTAGGCATCGGCGAGTTCGCCTGCTAAACGGCTGGCCATGGTCTTTTCGCCGCGTTCGCGGGAATAATCGATCAGCCACTTCATGGCCAATGCCAAACGACGTGAAGGACGAACGTCTACCGGAACTTGGTAAGTTGCTCCACCCACTCGGCGAGAACGTACTTCTAGGTTCGGTTTGCAGTTTTCTAGAGCCTTTTTAAATACAGTGAGGGGTTCTTCAGCAGAAACTTTCGCACGCAGTTCGTCGAGAGCGCTATAAAGTGCGCGTTGTGAAAGAGATTTTTTTCCCATCCACATCATTTTGTTTACGAACTTAGCAATGACCACATCGTTATAGATGGGATCGGGGAGAATTTCTCTTTTATCAGCTGATTTACGACGCGACATTTATGTTCCTCTTTTTACTTTTTAGGCTTTTTGGCGCCATATTTTGAACGGCTACTAAAACGATTAGCGACACCTTGTGTATCTAAAACTCCGCGCACGATATGGTAACGAACACCGGGAAGATCTTTAACCCTTCCACCGCGAATCAAAACAACACTGTGTTCTTGCAAATTGTGGCCGATACCGGGGATGTAAGAAATCACTTCAAAACCATTGGAGAGTCGAACTTTGGCAACTTTACGCAAAGCTGAGTTAGGTTTTTTGGGAGTCGTTGTGTAAACCCGGGTGCAAACGCCGCGACGTTGCGGGCATGAAGTTAGGGCCGGCGACTTGGTTTTGTCTTTGTTGGCGCGTCGTTGCTTGCGAATCAACTGGTTAATTGTTGGCATAATCCCTTTCCAATGACCTGTTTTTGAACGCCCGAAATTACCGGGGCGTCACCTATTCCGTCAACTTAAAGTTCTGGCGGTTCCTCACGAAACCGCCACATAACACACTAATTCAGAGGATAGCTGGTCGTTGCCCCGCCCACGGCCGGTAAAAACGACGATGGAATCGAAGCTGGTTCGTCTTCGACCACAACTCTCCAGCGCTTGTAGGCGCCGAGACCCGTTCCTGCAGGCACTAAGCGGCCCATAATAATGTTCTCTTTGAGACCGCGTAAGCCGTCGGTTTTGGAATTTACAGCCGCTTCGGTCAAAACCTTAGTGGTTTCTTGGAATGAGGCTGCGGAAATCCAACTGTCCGTACTCAGCGAAACCTTAGTGATACCGAGAAGTAAAGGCTCGAACACCGCTGGGCGTCCCCCTTCTTTAATCACCTTTTCGTTTTCATCAAGCAAATCAAACCGCTCGGTTTGTTCGCCGGACAAATAACGAGAGTCTCCAGGATCACTGATCTCAACTTTGCGTAGCATATTACGGACAATCACTTCGATGTGCTTGTCGTTGATGCCCACACCTTGCAGACGATAAACCTCTTGGATTTCGTTCACTAAGTAAGCCGAGAGGGCACGATCGCCTAAGACGCGCAAAATATCATGAGGATTACTTGGTCCGTCCATTAGAGCTTCACCGGCGCGGACAAATTCACCTTCACGTACAGCCACATGCTTACCCTTTGGGATCAGGTACTCACGTTGCTCGCCCACTTCAGGAGTCACAATCACCCGCTGCTTACCCTTAACGTCTTTTCCAAAAGTAACGTAACCGTCGATTTCAGAAATAATGGCCGCTTCTTTTGGTTTACGTGCTTCGAAGAGTTCCGCAACTCGTGGCAGACCGCCTGTGATATCGCGAGTTTTACTAGTCTCACGATGGATCTTGGCGATCACATCACCCGCATGAACCTCTTGACCATCACTGATCAAAAGTTGCGCGCCAACCGGAATCACATAGCGACAGGGAACATTGCGATTGGGAAGGTCGAACACTTTGCCTTTGCCGTCAGTGATTAACACCGTTGGTTTGCTGTCCGCACCTTTGCTCTCCATTATAACTTTTGTAGCAAAGCCGGTTACAGCATCGACCTGTTCGGTCATGGTGATACCTTCTTCGATATCTTGGAACTGGATAAAGCCAGTTAAATCGGCAACGATCGGATTGGAGTAAGGATCCCACTCCGCAAGCACATCGCCTTTTTTAACTTCATCGCCCTCTTTGTATTTAAGGATCGATCCATAAACCAACTTCATGCGATCACGTTCACGGCCAGAGGAATCAATTAAGATCATATCGCCGTTACGATTCATGACAGTTAACTTGCCAGCGCGATTGGCGACAAGTTGTACGCCTGCGAATTTAAGTTTTCCGTCATAGCGAGCGGAATGCACCGATTGCTCGACTGCGCGCGAGGCCATTCCACCTAAGTGGAAAGTACGCATCGTCAGCTGAGTTCCAGGTTCACCGATGGACTGAGCGGCGATAATTCCAACCGCTTCACCCATGTTGACCGTATTACCGCGCGCGAGATCGCGACCGTAACATTTTACGCAGACTCCACGCCGTGTTTTACAAGTGAGGGTCGAGCGGATTTTAACCATCTCAATACCGATGTCCTCAACTTTGCGCACCACCCGTTCACTGACTTCTTCACCAGCTTTACAAATCACTTCGCTTGTCACTGGATCGAGCACATCTTCAAGCGCGGTACGACCCAAAATGCGGTCGCCGAGCGGTTGAATGATTTCGCCACCTTCGAGAAGCGGACGAATTTCCATACCCACTGTGGTGTTGCAATCGATTTCGGTAATAACGATATCTTGTGCCACATCCACTAAGCGGCGAGTGAGGTAACCGGAGTTCGCTGTTTTAAGAGCGGTATCCGCAAGACCTTTTCGCGCACCGTGTGTCGAAATAAAGTACTCAAGAACGCTTAAGCCTTCGCGAAAATTCGCCGTGATTGGCGTTTCGATAATTTCACCGGAAGGTTTTGCCATCAAACCGCGCATTCCCGCTAGCTGACGAATCTGCGCCGCAGAACCCCTGGCGCCTGAATCCGCCATAATAAAGATTGGATTAAAGCTCGCACTTTCGACCGGTTTTCCATCGACTACAAAAGTTTGCTTTTCAAGATGACTCATCATCTCTTTGGCCACTTTATCAGCGCACTGAGCCCAAATATCCACCACTTTGTTGTAGCGTTCACCATCGGTGATTAAACCTTCATCGTACTGACTGCGAATCTCTTGCACTTGGCGCTCGGCATCTTCGAGCAAGGCCACTTTCGATTGCGGAATCACCAAGTCATCCACGCAAATTGAAATACCGCCTTGAGTAGAATATTTAAATCCCAACTCCATCAATTTATCAGCAAGTAAGACCGTCGATTTTGCGCCAGCTACACGGAACGTTTTATCGATAAGATCGGCCAAGCTCTTCTTGTTCATTACGCGGTTCACAGTTTCAAACGGAACTTCGGAAGGAACAATATCACTTAAAATGGCGCGACCCACACTGGAAGTCTCTAACTTGCCATTGATGCGGCAGCGGATTTCAGCTTGTAAATCCACATGACCGTTTTCATAGGCATAAAGCACTTCTTGTACCGATCCAAATACGCGTTTTGCGCCTTTTGCACCGGGGCGCAGACGAGTCATCCAATAAATCCCAAGTACGATATCTTGGGTGGGATTAATGATCGGCTTACCGTTGGCGGGGCTAAGAATATTGTTGGTCGACATCATTAGTACGCGAGCCTCAACCTGAGCTTCGATAGAGAGCGGCACATGAACGGCCATTTGATCTCCGTCGAAGTCGGCGTTGAACGCGGTACATACTAAAGGATGCAACTGAATTGCTTTACCTTCATGAAGAACCGGCTCGAAAGCTTGAATACCTAGGCGATGCAAAGTCGGAGCGCGATTTAAAAGCACCGGATGCTCTTTCACCACGTCGGATAAAATATCCCAAACTTCAACGCTTTCAGTTTCTACTAATTTTTTGGCTTGCTTGATGGTGGTGGCAAAACCTTTTTCTTCGAGTTTGTTATAAACAAACGGCTTAAACAGCTCGAGGGCCATCTTTTTAGGTAGACCACACTGATGCAGTTTTAAATTGGGACCAACCACGATCACCGAACGACCAGAATAATCGACGCGCTTACCGAGCAAGTTTTGGCGAAAACGCCCTTGCTTCCCTTTAAGCATATCGCTCAATGAACGTAACGGACGTTTGTTGGGACCAGTAAAGGTTTTGCCGCGACGACCGTTATCCAGCAATGCATCCACAGCCTCTTGCAACATGCGTTTTTCATTGCGGATAATGATGTCGGGAGCATTGAGCTCCTGCAGACGTTTCAAACGATTGTTACGATTGATCACCCGGCGATAAAGATCGTTTAAATCGGAAGTCGCAAAACGACCTCCATCCAAAGGCACTAGCGGGCGAAGATCTGGCGGAATCACCGGCACCACTTCAAGCATCATCCACTCAGGTTTGTTGATGGAGTTTTTAAATGCTTCAACAACTTTTAAACGTTTGGTGAGCTTCTTTGTTTGTGCTTCGGATTTCGTCTCTTTAAGTTCCATACGCAATTTGCGCGACAAGAACTCTGGATCCACTTTGCGCAAGATATCGCGAACAGCATCGCCACCCATTGCCGCCTTAAAGTTTGGACCAAATTCTTGGAGGGCGTTTTGATAAGCCTCTTCGGGAAGAATTTGTCCTTCAGTCAGCGTAGTGTCCATGGGATCGGTCACAATATAAGCTTCACAATAAAGTACGCGCTCAACGTCTTTTAAAGACATATCCAGCAAGTTGCCGATACGTGAGGGCAAAGAACGCAAAAACCAAATATGCGCAACCGGAGTAGCTAGTTCGATATGTCCTAACCGCTCACGACGCACTTTAGTTTGTGTGACTTCAACGCCGCACTTTTCGCAGATCACTCCGCGATACTTCATACGTTTATATTTGCCGCACAAGCATTCGTAATCCTTAATTGGACCAAAAATCTTAGCGCAGAACAAACCGTCACGCTCTGGTTTGAAGGTACGATAGTTAATGGTTTCAGGCTTCTTAACTTCACCAAAAGACCATTCACGAATCATTTCTGGTGATGCGAGCGAAATGCGAACCGCATCAAATGAAAGTGGATCTTTGGGTTTGTCGAAAAAATTCAATAAATCTTTCAAATGTCACCTCTCCTAAATTTGTTTACGACGGCTGCGGTTCAGTCGACGACATATTCGCCGGCTCAGTTAAAATATCTGATTCCATAAGCTCAACGTTCATCGCTAAGCTCTGCAGCTCTTTAACCAAAACGTTAAACGACTCTGGCAAGCCAGGTTCGAGAACGTTTTCACCTTTGACGATGCTTTCATACATTCTAGTTCTTCCTGCCACGTCATCGGACTTGACCGTTAAGAACTCTTGCAATGAATAAGCAGCACCGTAAGCCTCAATGGCCCACACTTCCATTTCTCCCAAACGCTGACCACCGAACTGCGCTTTACCGCCGAGGGGTTGTTGCGAAACGAGAGAATAGGGGCCGATCGAGCGCGCATGAATTTTTTCTTCCACCAAGTGATGCAGTTTAAGCATGTACATAATGCCCACTGTCACTGCGGTTTGGAAGGGTTCCCCAGTTCGACCATCAAACAAGACCGTCTGACCTGAGAGCGGCAATCGCGCGCGCTTGAGCAGATCTTTAACGTCTTTTTCTTTGGCTCCATCAAATACCGGAGTGGCCACATGCACGCCGTCTTTCATACGGCGAATCACTTTGAGCAAAGACTCTTCGTCGGCACCTTGCACGGCAGTGACGATGTCTTTGTCTTCTTGAAACACTTCGATCAAAGATTTACGGGCCTCTTCGGCTTTAAAATCCTCGATATATTTTTCAAGTTGTTTGCCAAGGCCATGTGCCGCCCAACCCAAATGAACCTCGAGAATTTGTCCGATGTTCATACGCGAAGGAACGCCCAGCGGATTCAACACCATGTCTACTGCGGTGCCATCGGCCAAATACGGCATGTCTTCGGTCGGTAGAACTTTAGAGATCACACCTTTATTACCGTGACGACCGGCGAATTTATCACCGACCTGCAGTTTACGTTTAATGGCGATATAAACTTTCACCATTTTGATTACACCAGGAGGCAACTCATCACCTTTAGTGAGGCGATCGATTTTCTCGTTAAACACCATTTTCACAGCGTCTAATTGGTTGCGGGCGCCATCGACAATGCGTTGCACTTGAAATTCTAGCTCTGAATCTAAGGGCACGTAACTTAAGAGCTCAAAGGGAATAGTCTCAAGATCTTCACCCTTAATGTTTTGGCCTTTGGACAAGAGTTTTACCGAGCCATCTTCACTGAGCAAAACGCCCGTTGTAGTTTTACCGATTAAAACTTCTTTGAGTTTATCGAGAGCATTGTTCTTAATAACGTTTTGCTCAACGCCATAATCTTTTTCTAACTTTTTGCGCTTGGCCTCGATAATCGTCTGCAAGCGTTCATCGCGATCTGAACTCTCACGGGAATAGACTTGCGCATCGATCACCGTGCCGTAAACGCCTGACGGAACTCGTAAAGAGGTATCACGCACATCGCCGGCTTTTTCACCAAAGATTGCGCGCAGTAGTTTCTCTTCAGGTGAAAGTTGTGTTTCACCTTTGGGAGTCACTTTACCGACGAGAATATCGCCTGGTTTAACTTCGGCGCCGATGCGAATAATACCGGAGTTATCGAGATCTTTGAGAGCCTCTTCACCTACGTTGGCGATATCGCGGCTGATCTCTTCTTTACCAAGCTTGGTGTCACGGGCGACGCACTCGAATTCTTCGATATGCACAGAGGTGTACACATCTTCGCGGAGCAAGCGTTCGTTGATCAAAATAGAATCTTCGAAGTTGTAGCCCATCCACGGAGTGAACGCGACCAAGATATTTTGTCCAAGGGCCAGCTCACCAAGTTCTGTCGAAGGACCATCGGCAATCACATCCGACTTTTTCACCTTATCGCCCACATTAACAATGGGCTTTTGGTTAAAGCAGGTGTTTTGATTGGTGCGCTGATATTTAATTAAATTGTAAATGTCGACGTTGGCGCCAAGCTCTCCGCCCTTTGCAAAGCGACGAACCACTACGCGTGCAGCATCCACTTCTTCAACCACACCGTCATTTTGACAAACCACTGAGGTTCCCGAATCGCGAGCCACAAGTCTCTCAACGCCCGTGCCGACTAATGGCGCACGGGACTTCAAAAGAGGCACAGCTTGCCGTTGCATGTTTGAACCCATCAAGGCGCGATTCGCATCATCGTGCTCTAAGAAAGGAATCAAGCTTGCGGCAATGGACACCAACTGCGAAGGCGAAACGTCCATGAGCGACACTTTGTCTTTTTCAATCAGCTCATACTCACCATTCACACGCACAGTGATATTGTCATGAGTGATTTTGTTGTTCTCCACATCCTTACCGGCTTGCGCAATATGATGACCGCTTTCTTCTAGTGCCGAGAGATATAAAATATCATCGCGCACACGGCCTTCTTCAACTTTGCGATAAGGCGTCTCAATAAAGCCGTACTGATTGATGCGTGCAAAAGTTGCTAGCGACGCAATCAAACCAATGTTTGGACCTTCTGGAGTTTCGATTGGACAAATTCGGCCGTAATGGGTCGGATGTACGTCCCGCACTTCAAAGCCTGCTCGATCACGAGTCAAACCACCGGGCCCAAGGGCTGACAAGCGACGCTTATGGGTAATCTCTGATAGAGGATTAGTCTGATCCATAAACTGCGAAAGCTGTGAGGAACCAAAAAATTCTTTAACTACAGCATTCACGGGTTTTGCATTCACCAAATCGTGGGGCATCATGGTTTCTACGTCTTGTAGGCTCATGCGCTCACGAATGGCGCGTTCCATTCGCACTAAACCAATGCGGTATTGGTTCTCAAGCAACTCACCCACTGAACGCACGCGACGATTACCCAAGTGATCGATATCATCGATTTGACCTTGACCGTTTTTAAGATCGATCAAAGTTTTAACCACTGACAAAATGTCTTTTTCAGTCAGTGTGCGGTGTTCAACCGGAGTTTCCTCAAACGGAATACTAAAACGATGATTGATTTTTAAACGACCCACTTCGGAAAGATCATAAGTCTCAGGATCGAAAAATAGGCGTTTAAAGAATCCAGTAGCCGCTTCAATCGTGGGCGGCTCACCAGGACGTAAGCGTTTATAGATCTCGATCAGCGCTTCTTCTTTAGTATTTACTTTATCGACCAATAAAGTGTTGCGCAGATAGGGACCTACTGCCAAACCATCGAAAAAGATCACGGTGATTTCCGTAATACCGGCATCTCGGGCCTTATCGAGTACTCCTACACTTAATTCGGAATTTACATCGGCGATAATCTCACCGGTGGACTCATCGATAACGGGTTTAGCAATCACTTTTCCGTCTAAATCGTCTCGCGAAATTTCAATTTCGGTAAGATTTAGAGCTTTAACGCGTTTTACAGCGGCACGAGTAATCCTCCGTCCCGCTTTAACAATGGCTTCGCCACTTTTGGGGTCGACGATGTCCGACAAGGCTCGTTGGCCCGCCATGCGTTCAATGTCGATGGAGCGAAACACCTTGCCATCTTTTTTAATGCGCACGAAATCCAAATGATAAAATTGCTCAAGCAATTGCTCGGTGGTGTAACCTAGCGCCTTGAGCAAGATAGTAACTGGAAATTTGCGGCGGCGATCGATACGCACATATATAAGGTCTTTTTGATCAAATTCAAAATCTAGCCATGAACCGCGATAGGGAATCACTCGTGCAGAGTAAATTAACTTTCCGCTGGCGTTGTTTTTTCCACCGTCATGGTCAAAGAACACACCAGGTGAACGATGCAACTGGCTCACGACGACGCGCTCAGTTCCATTAATAATAAAGGAGCCATTGGAAGTCATAAGGGGAATTTCACCCAAATAAACTTCCTGCTCTTTAACATCGCGAATGGAACGAGCTTCTGTTTCTTCGTCCACATCAAATACAATTAAACGTAAGGTCACTTTAATTGGCGCCGCAAATGTCATACCGCGCTGGCGGCACTCATCCACATCATATTTGGCGGGCTCTAAAGTGTAACTGACGAACTCTAAGCTCGCCGTATTGTTAAAGTCAGAAATGGGAAACACCGATTTAAACACACCTTGCAGTCCCACGTCTCCACGTCGATCGGGATCAACGTCCTTTTGCAAAAAGGCTTCGTAGGATTTTTTCTGCAGTTCAATAAGATTGGGTATGTCGATCAAATGGCGAGTTTTGGCAAAACTTCTGCGCATGCGCAGATTGGATGCCGTTACAGGAATCGATTTCATTTAAGCTCCTTAAATAACCAAAAAATCTTTTTATTTCTTCATGTACGAGAGTTGCCCCTCGTTAAATTTGGTGAAGGTTAAAAGAGCTCCACCCTCAACAACAGCCTCCATCTGGAGGCTGTCTATATTAAATATTAAAAAAACACTTAAACAAAATTACTTGATGTCGACTTTTGCGCCCGCTTTAGTCAGAACATCTTTCATTTTTGCAGCTTCATCTTTTGAAACGCCTTCTTTAACGGTCTTAGGTGCGCCTTCTACTAGATCTTTAGCTTCTTTTAAGCCAAGACCGGTGAGTGCGCGAACTTCTTTGATCACGTTAATTTTGTTAGCACCAGCATCGGCAAGAACTACGTCAAACTGGGTTTTTTCTTCTGCAGGCGCCCCACCAGCAGCGGGTCCAGCCGCAGCAACTGCTACGGGTGCGGCTGCGCTAACGCCCCAGTCGTTCTCAAGTTCTTTAATAAGATTCGCCAAATCCATAACCGGCATTGCCGACAACTGCTTCTTAATTTCTGTAAAATCTGTAGCCATTTTGTATTCCTCCAAAAAATTTATTACTCAGTTTTAGTTTCTTTATACGCATTTAACACTCGAACAAATCCACCCGGGACCGCCTGCAAAGTGCCAAGGAACTTGGTCATTGGGGCCGAGAGCACGCCTAACATTTGCGCACGTAATTCGTTTTTGCCCGGCAATGTAGCCAAATACTTGATGGCATTTTTGTCTAGTGCGGCTCCATCCATCACGCCCGATTTGAGATCGAACGCTTCCACATCCTCACCAAATTTGGAGAGGGTTTTAGCAGCTGCACTGGGGTCCTCAAAAGCAAACACGATGGCATTGGTACCAACGAGTTTTTCTTCGAGAGCCGTCTTGAGCGCCGGATGATCGGCCAAGGCCCGTAAGGCGAGAGTGTTGCGCACCACTTTCATTTCCGACTTTAATGGATAAAGCTGCTTACGCAGTTTTACCATGCTCTCTACGTCCATACCTTTGTAGTCGACGAGAAAGGCCGCTTTGGAGCGGCTAAATTTGTCAGAAAGTGAAGTGACTTCTTGCTGCTTATCCTCGCGTGTAACTAACGGCAAGATTACCTCCTTCTTATTTTTCGTCCGCGATTCGAGAAATAGAAGAGTTGGAATCCATCACAATCTCTGCTCCTGTCTCGGTAGGGTTTCCGTTGATTAAGTTTCGACTTTCTCGAAACCCCTACTGTCTCTGACCGCGATACAGTTAAAAAACACATCCAGTCGGTTTAGTTTCTGTCGTAGAAACTAATCCTTCTGTACTTCCATATCCGATAAATCCATCTTCACGCCAGGGCCCATTGTCGAGCTAACCGTCACCGCACGCAGGTAATTACCTTTGCTGGTGGAAGGTTTTGCTTTTAAAAGAGCCGACATAAATGCCGCGAAGTTATCTTTGAGTTTGTCTGCACCCATACTCTTACGGCCAATAACGGCATGTACGATTGCAGCTTTATCCACTCGAAAATCCAGTTTGCCTTTTTTCTCTGCAGCCACGGCTGCACCCACATTCATTGTGACTGTTCCCACTTTTGGATTGGGCATTAAACCACGCGGCCCTAAAACTTTTGCGACTTTACTGACCGTGGCCATCATATCGGGCGTGGCAATGGCTTTATCAAAATCTAACCAGCCACCTTGAATTTTGCTCACGAGTTCATCGGAGCCCACAAAATCGGCACCCGCAGCTTTGGCCTCTTCTTCTTTTGGCCCTTTGGCAAAGACAATAACACGTACGGTCTTACCTGCGCCATGGGGCAAATCCACCGCTCCACGCACCTGTTGGTCGGACTGCTTGGGATCTACTCCCAAAACTACGGCCACATCGATGGCTTCATCAAATTTTGCGGTGGCGGTCTCCACCACGAGTTTAATACCGTCTTTTACGTTGTAACGTGAATTGCGATCCACTTTGGTGAGCGCTGTTTTAAAACGTTTTCCCATTTTCATCATCGCCCCCTATTTGATTTCCAAGCCCATACTTTTTGAAGTGCCAACCACTTGAGAGACGGCACTCTCAAGATCCATGCAATTCAAATCGGGCATTTTGAGTTTGGCGATTTCTGTGATCTGCGCCATGGTCACTTTTCCGACCTTATCTTTTTGCGGCATTTTCGAGCCACTTTCTAACTTGGCTGCTTTCTTCAGAAGAATCGACACGGGCGGCGTTTTGGTGATGAAAGTAAACGATCGGTCCGAATAAACAGTAATGATCACAGGTATGATCATGTCGCCCTCTTTTTGAGTGCGAGCATTAAACTGCTTACAGAACTCCATAATGTTTACCCCATGCTGTCCGAGCGCCGGTCCAACGGGAGGCGCCGGATTGGCTTTCCCTGCCGGTATCTGAAGTTTAATCATGCCGGATACTTTTCGAGCCATGATTCCCACTCCTTACAGTTCGGGTTAACTATTGAAAGACGAACCTAATTGCCCGGCCTTCGCTTAAAACTAAATCAGGTTTTTTCGACCTGAACAAAATCCAATTCGACAGGAGTGGGCCGACCAAAAATGCTCACTAGCACTTTCACTTTGCCTTTTTCCTGATTGAGTTCTTCGACCGCGCCATTGAAACCACTAAATGGTCCATCAATAACGGTCACACTCTCGCCCACTTGAAATTTAACTTTGGGCTGAACTTTTTCAGCACCCAGAGCCATTTGCCGAGTGACGCGCAAAACTTCTTCTTCCGGAACTTCGGGCGGTTTTACTTTGCCACCCACAAAACCGGTAACCTTGGACGCATTTTTTACCACGTGCCAAGTTTCATCAGTCATCAACATTTGCACAAATATATAGCCGGGAAAAAACTTACGGGCGCGGGTAGCCTTTTTTCCCTTAACCAATTCAACTACGTTTTCTGAGGGAATTAAGATATCGCCAAACTTATCTGCCAAATGAAGCGAGCGAATACGCTCCTCAATAGAGTTTTTTGCGATCGCCTCACAGCTCGTCTGCGTATTTACGATATACCACTTTAACTTGCTGGTATCTTTTTTTGCCTCGCTTTGGGCGGTCTCTTTAGGGTCCACGCTCACTTACCTTTCAACTAATTGACGAAAACTTTAATCAGCTGACTTGCTAAAAAATCGAAAATTCCAAATCCCATTCCAGCTACAAGCACCATCACACAACACACCATAGTCATGGCAAAGGTGTCTTTGCGTGATGGCCATACGACCTTACGAACTTCAGTGACACACTCATCGGCCCAGTTGTGGATTTTTTTATTGGTAAATAGCACCAAAAAAACCACAATACCGACACCCACCGGAAGACCATGTTGAACAGCCGCAATATTTCTAATTCTCGCGACCGCTCCAAACGTTCCGGCGAAGACTTCCAATAAAGTAGAAGTAATAAAATAGGCCAAAATTCCTAAGCCTGCGAAGGCCGTATTGACCAAACTCTCGTTACTTTTTTCTGTATCCATTCTCAAACACCCACTTCATTATCAAACAACTGGCAGGGCAGGAGGGATTCGAACCCACAACCTAACGATTTGGAGTCGTTCGCTCTACCGTTAGAGCTACTGCCCTCCGAAAAACCCTTCACCTTTTAAAAACCGAAAGGGATCCTCTTTATATAGGATCCCCCTTCGGGCACTTCACTTAACTCAAAGACCCTAAAGCTTACTCTAGGATTTGAGTCACAACACCCGCGCCAACGGTACGGCCGCCTTCGCGAATCGCGAAGCGCAGTTCTTTTTCCATGGCGATAGGTGCAATGAGTTCAGTTTCCATTTCTACACGATCACCTGGCATAACCATTTCGGTGCCAGCTTTAAGAGTCACAACACCAGTGACATCTGTGGTGCGGAAATAAAACTGAGGACGATATCCATTAAAGAACGGAGTGTGACGTCCGCCTTCTTCTTTAGTCAAAATATACGCTTCACACTTGAACTTTTTGTGTGGAGTGATTGAACCAGGAGCTGCGATCACCTGACCGCGCTCAACCTCTTCTTTTTTAGTTCCACGCAGCAAACAACCTGCGTTGTCGCCAGCGCGGCCTTCATCAAGAAGCTTACGGAACATTTCAATTCCAGTAATTGTGGTTTTTACCGTTGGGCGTAGGCCCACGATTTCGATGTCCTGACCCACTTTAATGATTCCACGCTCAATACGACCAGTGACCACAGTTCCACGACCAGAGATTGAGAACACGTCCTCAACGGGCATTAGAAAAGGTTTGTCAGTGGCACGTTTGGGTTCTGGAATAAATTTATCTACAGCGTCCATCAATTTCATAATTGCGCCTTCACCGATATCGCTGGTGTCGCCTTGCAAAGCTTTGAGCGCCGAACCTGGAATTATGGGAATAGTGTCGCCGGGGAATTCGTATTTAGAAAGTAGCTCACGCACTTCCAGTTCCACGAGTTCAAGCAATTCTTTGTCATCAACCATGTCCACTTTGTTCATGAACACAACGATGGCAGGAACACCCACCTGGCGAGCGAGAAGAATATGCTCACGTGTTTGCGGCATTGGACCATCTGCTGCAGAAACAACGAGAATGGCGCCGTCCATTTGCGCCGCACCTGTGATCATGTTTTTCACATAGTCGGCATGGCCTGGACAATCCACATGGGCATAATGGCGATTGGCAGTTTCATATTCAACGTGTGAGGTAGAAATTGTAATTCCACGCTCTTTCTCTTCAGGAGCTTTATCGATTTGGTCATAGGCCATGGCTGTTGCGCCGCCTTTTTTTGCCAAAGTCGAAGTGATGGCCGCGGTCAGTGTTGTTTTGCCGTGATCCACATGCCCGATGGTACCGATGTTTACGTGCGGCTTATTCCGCTTGAATGTCTCTTTTGCCATTTTAAGAATTCCTCCTCATTCACTCGTTTATAAAAATTCACAAACCAAAAACTAATTACTGGAGCCCATGGTGAGACTCGAACTCACGACCTCACCCTTACCAAGGGTGTGCTCTACCCCTGAGCCACATGGGCAGTGTCGGTCGCAGCCTGAAGGCAAATTCCTTCGTTGCTCGGTCGGTCGGTTGTGCGACGTACCGGGTACGGTACGTCTCCGCCCTCCCTCCGTCGCGCCTCGGCCTTTGCCTTCAAGCTGCGCCCTCTTTTTAGGGCTTTTCTCAATTTTTAGGACCAAACTCCTTTTGTTTAGGCCTCTTGGCCTTTGAGCCTTTTGGAGCGGGAGACGGGTCTCGAACCCGCAACCCTCAGCTTGGAAGGCTGATACTCTAGCCAATTGAGCTACTCCCGCTCATGCCTATGCTTTGCACGCTCGTTTGGTGGAGAGGGAAGGATTCGAACCTTCGTAGGCGTGAGCCAACGGATTTACAGTCCGTCCCCTTTAGCCACTCGGGCACCTCTCCATCGTTAGATGGAGCTGGCTATGGGACTCGAACCCGCAACCTGCTGATTACAAATCAGCTGCTCTACCAATTGAGCTAAGCCAGCAACTCACACAAAATAAATCCATTTTGCAAACGCAAAAAAGAATAGATTGAGTGACATGCAAATCACTCTTCTAGCTGAGCACTGTCTTTGCAGTCAAAATGTATTTCCAAGGAAATTCAGCATTTGCGAGGACTTGGCGGCTACCAGAGATCCTCAAGCATAGCTCGATACGCGTCGCATTATGGATCCAAATCAAACCTAGCGTAAGTGGGGCTTCGGTGCCTAGTGTCGCTGACGAAACGTCTCACCTAGAGCGAGCGAAGCCGCCACCGAAACATTGTAGCTGGCATTTGGCTCAGCTTGAGGAATTTGCACAAAATCATCGCAAACATTGGCCACTGTCTTGCGCATTCCGCTAGCTTCAGAACCTAATACCCACACCACTTTTTCAGGAATTTCAAAGTCATAAATATTTTGTTTACCGTCGGCACTGAGGCCTAAAATCCAAAAGCCGAGCTCTTTCAATTCCACAAGTTGTTGGGGAAGGGCGCCGTCACTGACTAGTGGAACATGCTCCACCGCTCCCTGTGCCACCTTGCTCACTGCCGGTGACAAATGGGCCGAGCGATGTTCCGGCACTAAAACCGCTTGGGCCTTAAGCAGCCACTTTCCAGCACATTGGGATCCTAAGCTTAGAATTCCACGTGGACAAGTTGTCGC